>Ga0209033_1000031_pt1 | contig 59873 bp, 50 predicted proteins | sample LauGreFa1BDMLBDN_2_FD_188218 | JGI IMG/M metagenome (GOLD analysis project Ga0209033, IMG submission 188218) | Freshwater lake microbial communities from Lake Michigan, USA - Fa13.BD.MLB.DN (SPAdes) (version 2) | ecosystem: Environmental > Aquatic > Freshwater > Lake | place: Lake Michigan, USA...
TCACTCACCATCGTGGCATTTTTCTCGGGTTCAGCAAAGTTACCTATGGCAATAATGTAAAAGTTGATATTTGGCATTGTAAAGATGATACTCATCAAGCATTTCAAAAAGTGCTGTTGCGTGAATCTGGTCCTGTTCTTGCATCTGAAAAAGATCAGATTGCTTGGAATGGTAAAAACAAGGAGACCTTTGCTGTCGAAGAAAGACAACTTATTGTTTACAAAGTTCCGGGCGGGCAACTTGTTGAATTCCAATCCGTTGTTAGAACTACTGGTGGCACTGTATTGCTCGATGGCGATCCTCAACATGCTGGGTTTCATTTTCGGGCGTCAAATGATGTCGCAGAAAAAACTTCCAAGGAAACAATCTACCTTAGGCTTGATGGCGAAGATAAGCCTGGTGCGAGCAGGAATTGGCCCGATTTAAAAACCCATATCAATCTTCCTTGGAATGCTATGAGCTTTGTTCTTAATGATAAACGATACACTGCTTTGTATCTCGATAACCCCGCAAACCCCAAAGAAGCGCGATTTAGTGAGCGCCCTTACGGTAGGTTTGGTTCTTATTTTGTAACTGAGATCACTAAAGATAAACCCTTGAAACTTAAATATCAGATCTGGCTGCAAGACGGTAAGATTGATATCGAAAGTGCCAAGCTTAAGAGCCAATCTTTTATTAATCCCGTGCAAGCCATCATGGTTGCAAAGTAAAAGCAATTAGAAAAGAGACTTATGTATAGCAAAGAATTAGCAGTTGCGTTAAAGGCTGCTCATAAGGCTGGAGATTTGATTTCTGAAGTGTATAAAACTTTAAAGCCTTACGAAAATGCACCTGCAGATCTCACCACGGAAACAGATAAGCAATCTCAGGAAATTATTCTTAAAGTTTTGCGTGAAGAGTTTCCTTCAGATTCTCTTTGTGCTGAAGAAAAAACTGCCACGCTTTCTGAATCACCTACGGGTGCAACCAGAACTTGGGTGGTTGACCCGATTGATGGTACCCGTGGCTTTGCAATGAAGAATGATCAGTTTTCAGTTATGGTTGCCATGATGGATCAGGGCAAAGTTGTGGTTGGTGTTGTGCATGAACCCGCTACTGGAAAAACCACTTATGCGGCCAAAGGGCAGGGTTGTTTCTTGATGCAATCAGGTAAGGAAACTGTTGCTTGCAAAGTTAGAACTTGTGCTGATTTAAGCAAAGCAATATTGGTTCAAAGCCACGCGAAGCCCGGGAAAACTAGTAAGGCGGCGGCGGCCTTTTCTCCAGGGATTGTACTTGAAACCTATTCTGCTGGATTAAAGATGGCAATCGTTGCGCGAGGCGAGGGCGATTTATATGCCAACAATTACCCAGCTTTTCATGACTGGGATATTTGTGCTGGGCATATTCTTGTAGAAGAAGCAGGTGGGAAATTGACCGACTTTTCGGGCAACCCTGTCTTGTATGGAGCACCAGGTTTCAAGCAGACCAAAGGGATGCTCGCAACCAATGGGCATCTTCATTCTTCTGCTCTTAGTAAGACCACGGGTTTGCTCGAAAGCTAATTCCTATTTGTTGTTTTTCAATTCGACCGCCCTAATCGAGGGCCCTAGCAGTTGCGCTAACCTTACTTGCGCAGATTCTGCGTACTTTGTTCCCGGGAATGTTTGTAAGGTTTTTTCAAGATAATAAATTGCCTGTTGGGGTTGCCCTTTTTTGGTCCACGAATCAGCAAGCGATAAATAAAGGTTTGCAAGCTTATCACCCATTTGTTCACATGCAGTTTTCATCCATTCAGGATTACTTTTTATTTCGGCAATGATGATGCCTGCTTCTTGGGTTTCCATGGCTTCTGTAAAAGTCGCTGTCATGTACTCATAACGATCTAGGCACGAAAGAAAATTTGAACTTTTGTAATCCTGCTTGATTAAAGCAAGCACTTCTTTCGCCAGATTGTTTGAAATTAAAAATGGTTCTGAATTGGGTTGACGATTTGCAAGGCTTGCGAGAATTTGGGTGCTTTCTTTGGCCCCGTTTGTTCCCTCATATTGTCTTGAAACTTCTCTGAATAGCTGGATCGATTCTGAAGTGTTGCCTTGTTCGAGATTCTTTTTTGCTTTTGCTATTCTTTCCGTAGCTTGTTTTTCAAAGTCTTGTAGGAGGACCATGGATCTTTTTTGAATCGGCCTTTGCTTTCCATCCTCTATGATTTTTTTCAGGAGTGAAACTGCTTTTGGGTAGTCATCGGATGCAATTGCAACAGTGGCTTCCTTATACTCGAGGTTCATCCAATCAGGAGTAATAGAGTCCCCCCTGTGTTGTTCGAGTTGAGAAACAAGTACAGGGGCTTCGATGAATCCTTCTAAAAAGCCAAGAATATTTCCATCTGGCCCAGCGAATACCAAGGTTGGAAAGGATCGGATTTTTAAGGCATCTGTTAGGGCCGGTTCTTTTTTTGCATTAATTCTTAAGGGAATCCAATTTTCTATCATCACTTGATTCAGAGCTGGATCTCTGAATGTTCGATGATCCATTTGCTTGCACCAAAAGCAATTGTCAGTATGAAAATCGATGAGAATGGGCAGGTTTTTTTGCGCAGCTTCTTGCCTGGCTTGCATGTAATCTGTGCGCCATTCTATACCTCCTGCAAACACCGGAGTCCCAGTGATAAAAATCAAAGCGAGCAGAAGAATTCTTCCAAGGGCTTTGTTTTTATGAAAACAATTTATGATCATTGATCGACTCCATTCGAAACCATTAGGCCCGCGGATGGGCTTTTTGGTAGCTTTCTTTTAATCTTGTGGTTGTAACATGGGTGTAAATCTGAGTAGTGCCCAGACTGCTGTGCCCAAGTAGTTCTTGCACGCCCCGGATATCTGCGCCTGCATCCAATAGATGAGTCGCAAAAGTATGCCTTAGGGTGTGCGGCGTGGTTCGAGAATCCATTCCAGCAAGCTTGATGTATTTTTCGAGCAGTCTACCCACACTTCGTGTGGTTAGCCTGGTACCATTTTTGTTCAGAAATATAGCGGGGTTTTCTTTGATCTTAGCACTTTTCTGAAGCTTTCTTTCATTAATGTACGCTTCAACAGCTTTTAATGCTTGAGGGCCCAAAAGGGCTATTCGCTCTTTTTTTCCTTTACCCCGAACCACCGCAGTTCCATCATTGAAATCCAAGTACTCTTGGTTAAGTGCAACCAGTTCGCTGACTCGAAGGCCAGCGGAGTATAAGGTTTCTAAAATTGCCCGATCCCTTAGGCACATCAAGGTTTCGCCTTGGGGGGCATTCAGGAGATTGTCTATGTCTTCTTGAGAAAGAAAATGCGGAAGATTCTGGTCAAGTTTTGGGCCTTTCAATCCGTCCGTAGGATCGCGATCAACCTTTTGCTGCCTTTGAAGGTAACGATAAAGAGATCTTAAGGATGCGATTCTTCGTGCGATTGTTGCACGCGAATAGTTTTGCTCTGTCAGCCATGCGATAAATGCACGCACATGTCTTGTGGTAACTTGCTTGGGAGAAAGGTTTGCAAGGGCCGTATGGCCACGCAGAAAATTTATCGATTGAGTCAAATCTTCACGGTAAGACTTGACCGTCAGTTCGGAAGAATTTTTCTCCAGAGAAAGATGGCGCAGGTATCCTGCTAGCGCCTGATTCATAACTATTATCTCTGTGTGAAAATTAAAATTACCTGGGTAAGCGCGAAGCTATGGGCGCTTTAAATTCTGTTTCAGTTTCGTTATCAGTTGGCGGAGATTGCTCGTCTTCACTATTGGCTTCATTCGCAGACTCAATTTGAGTTTTTGCGCGATGAGAAAGTAAAGCTGCATCAAACCAGCTAAATTCTATATCTGGGTCTTCCGCTTGCTGGCAAAGTGTTTCCACGAGATCATCCCAGCCCATTTCGTCAAAAATATAGACAAATTGGTGCTCGCCTTTGACCAACGCCAGGACATGGAAATCCTTGTTATGCATTATTACGACTCCCCTTGAGGAAAAAACTTCCTCGGTAGTTGGCTTATCGGCTTAATTGCCCAAGCCAAAAAGGAGAAAAGAAGTGGCGGAGGTAGGCTTCTTGTTAGAAGGGCAAGCAGTGCGGAAAAGGTTTGCTGGATTACCCTGAAGGAAGACTTAAGCCAGATTGCCTAAGCTTTTTAATCCCACTTCTTCCCTAGTGAGAAATGGTTCGCCATAGGCTTTTCCTATCGCCCAGCCCCAGTAGCGATTTCGATCTTTGACATCGTCCAAAAGTGTAGGAAACGTATTGTTTTTACCCGTAATTAATTGAGATTGATAACAAGCCAACGCTGTCATTTTGGTTTCAATGTGGTTTGAAATATCTAAAATAAAAGAGGGCTTGGGGTGAATCCTAAGGTGAATGCTGAAATAATAAAAGACTCTGGAGGGGAAGTGAGGTTCGCCTGCAAGATGAGTTTTACTTAGTTTACTCCAAAATCGTGCTCCCAGGGCCAATTCGTAAGCTTCGACATGATCAGGATGGACATCTTCCCAGTATGGGACGAACAAATTTTTAGGTTTAACTCGCCGAATTTCCTCTGCAAGTAATGTTCTTGATTCAAGATTAGAAACCAATTCCCGGTTCTTTAAACCTAAATTTTTGCGATAATCCAGTTTAAGCACCTTTGTTGCCTCTTCGGTTTCTTTCCCGCGAATTGAAGGGGTACCATGGGGGGTAGGTTCGCCATTGGTTAGGTCTAGAATGCCAACAGAAGCCCCTTCAGCCTTCAAAACGCCTATAGTGCCTCCAACTCCCAACTCTGCATCATCCGGGTGTGGGCTAATGATCAAATAATCCAAGGCATCGCTCATGATTAAACTCCTGAAGCTTGCAGAATAAGGATGAACAAAGCAGGCTAATCTTGCATATTTTCGCAGAAACCGTTTCAATGTTCATCTAAATAAGTTTTATTAACTTCTGGAGCGTTTAAACAATGAAGTGTGCCATCGTTATTCCTGCTAGATATGCTTCTTCCCGATTACCTGGAAAACCGTTGCTAAAGCAGACAGGTAAATACTTGGTCCAGCATGTTTACGAACAGGCTAAAAAATCAAAAATTGCTTCAGAAGTTATAATCGCAACCGATGACCTTCGGATTCAAGCCGCAGCGCGAAATTTTGGCGCCAATTGCGCTATGACTTTGAAATCTCATCAAAGTGGTACCGATCGGGTTGCTGAAGTTGCTCAAAATCTTGATTGCGACATCTTTCTAAATCTTCAAGGCGATGAGCCATTAATTGATCCAAATTCTATCGATTTGCTTTTTCGGCAATTGATTGAAAGCCCCGATGTGCCGATGGCAACACTCGCAACACCCATCAATGATGAAAAAGACTGGATGAATCCAAACTGCGTTAAAGTGGTGCAAGATCAGAAGGGGAGGGCACTTTATTTCAGTCGCAGCCCAATTCCTTACGTCCGAGATGGAAAGCCTGATTTTTCGCAAAGGCCTTCGCCTTTTTTGCTTCATATTGGTATGTATGCCTATCGCAGGTCATTTTTAATGCAAATGGCCAAAATCCCGATGCATCCGTTCGAAAAACTTGAAAAACTTGAACAATTGAGGGTTTTAGGTGCAGGTTTCTCGATAAACCTTGGAATTGTTGAAGAGAGAACCATGGGCGTGGACACCCGCGAAGATTACGAAAAATTTATTGCAGATTATAGGCGTTTCCAGCGCTTAAACGCTGCTTAAAACTTTATCCAACATTATTCTGGATTTTACAGCGATTGGGTCGTATAAATCCACGCAAGGAACATTTTTTGCTTTATGCGGATGTTCTTGTTCTTTATGGATTTAGATCGCGAGAGAAGCCAGAATGGCAAAACATATTTTTGTAACCGGTGGTGTTGTTAGTTCCCTTGGTAAAGGCCTTACTTGTGCCTCTATTGGTATGCTCCTCGAGCATCGGGGCCTTCGAGTCAGGTTGCAAAAATTCGACCCTTATATAAATGTTGATCCTGGCACCATGAGCCCTTATCAGCATGGCGAAGTTTATGTTTTAGATGATGGTGCTGAAACAGATCTCGATCTGGGGCATTACGAGCGCTTTACCAATGCTCCACTCAGCAGGGATTGTAATTTTACTACAGGTAAAATTTACCTTTCCATTATTGAAAAAGAACGGAGGGGCGATTATCTGGGCCGAACGGTTCAAGTCATTCCTCATGTAACTGATGAAATTAAAAACGCTGTATTAAAATTGGCTACTCCCGATGTTGATGTAGTGATCACGGAAATAGGCGGTACAGTGGGTGATATCGAGGGGTTACCATTTTTTGAAGCAATCAGGCAATTTTCCCTTGATGTGGGCAGGAACAACTGCCTTTACATTCATCTTACTTTGGTCCCTTATTTAAAAGCTGCAGGTGAGGCAAAATCTAAACCGACGCAGCATAGTGTTGGCCTGCTCAGGCAGATTGGTATCCAGCCTGATGTTTTAATTTGCCGCACTGAGCGCGAAATGCCCAAGGATATGCCCGAAAAAATAGCTCTCTTTTGTAATGTCGAAACTAGAGCTGTAATTGAAGAGCGTGACAAAGAATTTAGTATCTACGAAGTGCCTCTAAGCCTGGTTGAAAACAAGCTTGATGAATTGATTGTTGAAAAGCTTTCTTTGAAAGCTAAGCCTTTGGATATTTCTGACTGGACATCAATGATTCAGCGCCTGCGTAACCCTAAGCGCGAAGTCACCATTGCTGTCGTTGGCAAATACATTCGTCATAACGATGCCTATAAATCAATTTACGAATCGCTGGACCACGCCGGTATTGCTAATACCACCAAGGTCATTATTCGAAAAATTGAAGGTGAAGATATCGAATTACATGGTGCAGAAAGTCAGCTAGAAGGCGTTGATGGAATTCTGGTGCCTGGTGGTTTTGGTTACAGAGGTGTTCCCGGGAAAATCGAAGCGATCCGGGTTGCCCGCGAGAAGAACATACCCTTTTTTGGTATCTGTTTGGGGCTTCAATGCGCGGTGATCGAGTTTGGTAAGAATGTACTTAAGCTTGAAGACCCAAACACCACCGAAATCGATAAGAATTGCAAAAGCCCAGTGGTTTGCCTTCTTGATGATCAATACAGCATCACGGATATGGGCGGAACCATGCGGTTGGGAACTTACCCTTGCAAGTTAAAGGAAGGGTCCAAGGCTTACAATGCTTATGGTGCCGCTGTTGTTCACGAAAGGCACAGGCATCGATATGAATTCAATAATAAATTTAAAAGCCAATACGAGAAGCATGGCATGGTGTTTTCCGGTACCAGTCCGGATGGCAATTTGGTTGAGGCCATCGAAATCGCTGACCATCCTTGGTTTTTAGCAGTTCAGAGTCATCCTGAATTCAAATCCAAGCCTACTAGTGCACATCCTTTGTTTCAAGGATTTGTCAAAGCTTGTGGTGTTTATCAAGAAAACAAAGTTGCGGGCAAAAAATAAACCCTCCCAAAGTTTCCTTTGGAAGGGTTCAAATTGTTACAGATAAACTTGGTGATTAATTGGCAGCAGGGTTTAATTCTATTTTCCCTGCATCGGTTACACCATCAGCTTTGATGTTGATTGGTACACCAACTTTACCACCCTTAACCCAGCCCACTTCTTCTTGCCAAGTGACAAGATTATATTCGCCTGCAGGGGCGTTCTTCATTTCGAAGTTTCCATCTTTGTCGGTGACAGCAAAGTAAGGGTGATTAAAAACCCTAACCCATGCGGTCATCCAAGGATGAATATTGCATTCGATTTTGGTGGGTGCTGCAGCAGCGCCCCATCCTTCAACTTTAATTTCTTTTCCTGCGGGAATAAGCAGATTTTGACTGGGGTTGTTTCCTGTGCTGATGATGTTGACATTATGGTTAACGGGGGAGCTGTTCTTGGTTAAAAGCACTTGCCCAGCTCGCATTCCAATTACATGGGGTTCGTAAACGCAGCAAGGTTGATCAAGAACAACATCCTTTTGTTTAACTTCTAGCAAAGAAGGATGAATTGGAATTTGAGCCTTGGGGTTTTTGCTATCAACCAGCCAAACCATTACCCAACGAACGCCCTTGCTTTTAGGATCGACTACAAACTTTTCCGAAAGGATATCGCCCTTGGAAAGGCAGTGCTGCTCATCTTTGTTGACTTTAAGTTTTTCAGGGGTTGGGCTAGCGCCAGCAAATACTACTTGGCCTTTGATCGTTCCCCAAGTTTGTGCAAATGATACATCTGCTGATGCAGCAAAAACAGAAGTTAAAAAGGTAAAGAAGAGGCCCATTCTGGCAATCGATTTCATGTTAGTTCCTTGAAGCTACGGGTAGGTAAATGTCCACATGGATCACAATCACAGCACTGGAATTATTGTAATAGAGTTTAAGGCCAATTCCAAGTTAGTTTTTGCACTTGTTTAAACACTACCAATTCAAAGGGAGTTTTTAATGTTTTTGGCGTTGACCGGAGTTATTAGCGATTTTTCAGTAATGATTCCCGAAATCAAATGGGCAGGACTTACATCAAAGGCTGGGTTGTAAACTGAAACACCCGTGGGAGCAACCTGTTTGCCGAAGGGTTCTGAGATCTCCTTCGGGTTTCGCTGTTCAATTGGGATTCCAGATCCATCCTCGATTGAAAGATCAAAGGTACTTGATGGGGCAGCTACATAAAAAGGTATTTTGTGAGCATGAGCAAGAACAGAAAGCCCGTAAGTTCCAATCTTGTTTGCGGAATCGCCATTGGCTGCGATACGATCCGCCCCGACGATAACCATATTGATTTTGCCTTCTTTCATGACTTGTGCAGCCATGCTGTCGCAAATAAGAGTTGCAGGAATGCCAGCTTGTAATAATTCCCAAGATGTTAAACGAGCGCCTTGCATGAGAGGCCTAGTTTCATCGCAGAAAACATGGATGGATTTGCCTTGCTCGTAAGCAGTAAAAATAACCGATAAAGCTGTGCCATACGCTGCTGTTGCAAGGCCACCGGTGTTACAATGGGTGAGAATTCCAAATCCATCTTGGACAAGAGTTGCTCCAATTTTGCCAATGGATTGACACATTGCGCGGTCTTCTTTTTCAATTAAGAGTGCTTCTTCAAGCAAGATTGAAAGAATGGTTCGTTGATCGGGCAAATCTGCTATTTCGATGAATTTTCTTTTCATCCGGTCGAGAGCCCAGAAAAGATTTACTGCTGTTGGCCTGCTGGTGCGTAAGTAATTGTCAATATCTTCGTAGTGCTTTTTAAGGGAAGTCCCGGATGGAATATTTTTCAGCCCAACTAAAATCCCCATTGCTGCAGTGATCCCAATTGCAGGTGCGCCTCTTACCCTTAGGCTTCGAATCGCTTCGTGAACCGTTGCCATATCCATGCAATCAATGAAACAAACATCAATCGGTAGAAGGGTTTGGTCTAAAAGACGAAGGTGCCCATCAATGCCACCAATCCATTCCATGGATCTCGGGATGCTGTAATTCTTCATGTTTTCTTACCTATGAATTTTGTTGGCGAGTCTGTCAAGAATTTGCTGGTGAAGTATGCCATTAGTTACCAATACATCGGGTGCATAGATGGATTTATTGCCTTTCCAGTCAGAGAATTTGCCGCCTGCTTCCTCAATGAGTGGAATGATAGAAGCAACATCCCAAGCATGAACGCCATGTTCAATCATTATTTCTCCAGCGCCTTGGGCTACAAGAACGAAGCCATAGAAATCGCCAAAGCCCCGCTGCTTTTCTGTTGCACTAGCAAGTGCAAGGAATTCTTTTTCCATACCAGCTTTAACAAACCAGGAAATGCTGGAGTAAAAGAGTTGAGAAGCGCCCAAAGAGTTGATGGTTGAGACATTGATTTTGATGTCATTGCGAAAAGCGCCATCGCCTCTAAGAGCCCGATAGGTTTGATTAAGGCCGGGGGCGACGGTGATGCCTGCCAGCATTTCGCCCTTATATTCGAGGCCTAAAAGAGTGGCCCAAATTGGTATCCCGCGGACGAAATTACGAGTACCATCAATGGGGTCGATTATCCAGCGATAACCAGAATCGCCTGGTTCATCGTCATACTCTTCGCCTAGGAACCCATCGTGTTTAAAATATTTATTGAGTGAGGAGCGCAGGAATTTTTCGGCCTCTCTGTCTGCAACGGTAACTGGGCTTTCATCGTTTTTCCATTCAATATCGAGGGCGGTTTCGTAGTACCCCATCGCAATTTTTGCCGCCTTTTGGGCGAGCTCTATTCCCGCATCGTACCGGGATTTTAAATCATTACTCAATCGAATCGCTCCATGTTACTTTTTAGGTGTAAATCGAAACTTGACAGTATTGGGCGTTTCATCAGGCGGCATCTCGTAAGGTAACGCCTTAAGAAATTCTACTAAATCTTCTTTCTCGGAAATAGAAAGATGGCTCGTTTTACCATGCTTGTCTTTTAAATTCTGGGTAGTTAGCACTTCCATCAGGGTTTTGGCTTTGCCGTGGTGAAGGTAGGGTGCACTGCGGTAAAGCCCTAGCAAAGTTGGTGTATCGTACTGAGGCCCCATTTTTTCAGATAGGTCATCGTTGCCTGTTCCCACATCATGAACTTTTCCTTTGGCCCCAAGTTGGCTGTCAGAATAATAGGGGCCAGAATGGCATGAAGCGCAGGCTACTTGATTGTTAAAGAACAAAGCCTTGCCCCGCTCGGCTTGTTTCGAAAGTTTGCCCGGGGCCTCGATATGGGGCGAAAGAGTAAAACCAAAAGAGTTCGTGTAAATTGCGAGCGCATCAAGGTCTGCAGATTTGCCCGAAAGTTTCTCCTTGAGTTCGGTTTTTTCAAACCCGTTTTTAGGGGTGAGCGGCCCTCTCGTTAGGCCGTACCCACGCATCAACTTGCCACGGATCGTGTATTCGAAATCTTGAACTTCATCCCGATCAGCAGACCAATGCAACGGGTGTGTGTGGGCCAATCCAGCCATTGGTGGAGTTTTTCGTAACCCTTCGGGGTTGTCCCAAATTCTGCCATCAGAATTGCCATCGGGATGGCATGAGAAGCATGCTACCCATCTGCGCGAAGTCATAGGGGAAAGTGAGGTGGCGAAAAGGATTTTGCCTCGTACCCATTCTGGGCTTTTGGGCGGGTCGCAAGATTTCATGCTTGCCAGTTTTGTCATCGTTGTGGGTTCATGAATAGTTAAAGTAAATTCTAGTGCGTTGTAAACATAAACTTCTTTACCATTTGGGTTCACCCGGATAGCTCGCGGGTTTACTCCAATTCTTACTGCAGTTCCCACCCTCTGAATTTCAGAATAATCATCATCCATTACCTTGCAGATATTCATATCATTCGTGCCAGAATAAATTACGTAAAGGGTTTTGCCATCAGGTGAAACTGCGGTTTCCCAAGGAGTTGCAACAACATAGACTCCATTGAAGGTATCCATTGCAACCGTCATGCGTCTTGTTTTGTCGGGCAAACCTGAAGTGTCGCAAATAGTAAATTCCGGAAAAATAGAGCCATCCGCATCGATGATATGGGTACGGGAACGAATGTGAGGATAATAAACTTTGGGCCTGGTTGGGTGAGCTGTGATTTGGCGTGCAAGATTGTCATCATCCCTTCCTTTCCATTGGTCTAGCCTTTTACCTGTTGTAGCATCCAGCTTATTGACAGAGGCGGTATAAAATTCGGTTACAAATAAGTTCTTTTCATCAGGGGATAATGCAATTCCTCGGGTCATTTTTCCTGCATTAAATAGCTGGGTAACTTTGAAGTCTGCAGTATTGATTTCGGAGATCTTACCGGGGTATTCATGGCTAACATAAAGTTTTTTCCCATCTAGCGTTGATACTATTCCGTAGGGTTCATCTTCAGTTGTGATGGTTTTTACCACAGATAATTTTTCGCAATCAATGATCACGACTTTGTCTTCTGAATAAAGCGTCACTGCAAGGAGAGGGCTTTTCCCTATCCATGTGACTCCTTCAGGTTTTGTTCCAACGGGGATTTCTGCAATGGGTTTTCTCGATTGAACATCAAATACAGTTACGGTTCCACTGTCGGTATTCGCAACCGCAATTCTTTTCCCGTCCAGCGAAACATCCATAAGGCTGTTGGATTGGCCCGCCCTGAGTTGATTTGGGTTCAACAACGCAAAGGCTAAAATAGCTAAGAGCAGAGGATTCATTTTCCAGATTAACATTTTAAAGTCTCCATTTCGTTTTTTCGGGTAAACGAATTATCTTTGAAAACTTGGGCGAGGGCAACCAACTATTTGAAATCTTGTAGGGCTTTGCCTTTTTTTGAACAAACGCGATAAACAGGGCCCTCGAGTAAAGCTATGCAAAGATGGGTAGAATGGGTTCCTTATGATTGCCCATCTTATTGCTTACAAGCCACAAAAGCTTTATTTTCATCACAAGCGGCATTCTTGTTAAATTCTTCCCAAATATAAGCCGATGAATAATTGGATACCTTTTTGTCTTTAAAAGGCTTTAGGCGTTCAAGTGTAGTGATTAAGTTTCAGGAGTTTGGATAAAGCCAAGCACTGAAGTTTCTCGTCGCTTCTAGTCGCGAGGTTGGAATGAAAGCATTGAAGATTTTGTTTTTGAGTTTGGGAATTCTTGGAATACTTGGAAATCGAAGTTGGGGGCAAGATCCCTCTGCGGGATATGGCACTCCAACTCCAAGTTCCATTGGGAACTTGAATGATTCTGATAACCAAAGCCCGACCATAAATCCCACTCGGGCAACCCTCTCGGAATGGATTTTATATCCTAGGGACGCCGGTTGTTGCGGGCCCACAGGCAAATGCAAATCCGGGCCCATTCTTCTTGAAACCTATTTTAGGACAGGGCCAGAATTTACCGTAGGCGGTGGCAATTATAATAGTGTATTGCAGACAGGTTGGAATATTGGCGGTGGTGCTCGCTCGCTCTTCTTCAATGCCGACGCTGACCAAGCTTGGGTTGTTGATCTTGGTATTTCAAACACACATTATAACAGCAATAATCGAGAACAGAATATTCAACTTTTTAACCTTCCTTATCTCGATCGTAGTGGTGAATTTGGTATTGGTGTTAATAGATCAATCACACTTAATCCCACAGTTGGTATTATCTCTTTGAATACCACTTTTGTTAACTTATCGGGTGGGAAGGAGTATTACCTCCGAGGTGATGCGTTTAATAAAGATAACTCTTGGCGAATTGGTGGCGATGTTGGTGGTAGATATGGTTCGGCAAAAACTGAATTTGTTGGTTTCCCAAACTTGAAAGATACTGTTGGTGCTGTATTTCTTTCGATCCATTCTGATTTGCAAATACCTTTTGGAAAGGTCAATTTGATTGCAGGTCTTAGGTTGGAGTGGGATTACATTTGGAGTGATATTTTGCAAAGCCAGAACAACAGCGATTTATCTAATATTTCTTTGCTTTATAATGGTGGGATTCAATTCTAATTAGGTTTTCAATCATTTAAGCTCAGGCAGCACTTGCTGTCTGAGCTTTTTTGTTTTCTATAAAGTTAATGATTTCAATTGCACCTTTTTCGGATGCGCCTGCCGAAATGATTGAGGCCTTTAATGCGCCTAATTCTTGCGACAATGAATTGCGTTTTTCTGGGAATTTCACCCATTCACTTAGTTGATCGCTTACCCACTTTGAACTGCAATAATAGCCAAATCGTTCAGGAAACAACTCTTTCTTTGCTAGTAAATTTACCAAAGTGATGTAGGGCGTATTCTTAAGTATGCGGGCAGCAATCGACATCAGAGGCGATGTTTGAAAAATAATGACGGAAGGAGTTTGTGCTCCAAGAAGCTCCAGGCTTACCGATCCGGAAACCGAGGCGCAGGCATAAGCCATGTTCATGATTTCAGGGGTTTTTCTTGTATGAACTTCGATTGGAAGATTGGTGTTTTTGATTTTTTCGAGAATGGTTGTTTTGTGGGCTTCAGAAAATGCTGCAACCAGAAATCTTGTTTCCGGATGTTGTTTGTTAAGGAGTGTTGCTGCCTTAAATAGGGTTTCAAAATTCATTGCAACTTCTTGGTTTCTTGAGCCGGGAAGAAGCCCTATTATCAATCCAGGTTTTGATTTTTCTCCTGCTATAAATTCTTCATCAAGTTTTTGGTTTAGGATCTGATCGTAAAACGGGTGGCCTATTAGCTTGGCAGGAACATTGTTCTGCTTGAACCATGTTTCTTCAAAGGGGAAATTGCAGAGTACGAGGTCGGTAAGCCTGCGCATCTTTTTCACTCGCCAGGATGCCCATGCCCATATTTGCGGTGGTACAAAATAGATGACTGGTATGCCTAGCTTTTTGGCAGCAGCAGCAAGATGCCAGTGAAATCCTGGGTAATCAATTAGAACTAAAACATCTGGCTTACATCGTACAAAATGATCAATTGCTAGTTGCAGGATTTTTTTGAATTGCGGGTAGGCTTTTAACGATTGGTACAATCCCATCACCGCAAAATCTGCCAAGGGATAAATTAGCTTGCAGTTCGCTTCTTGCATCTTGCTGCCACCAAACCCAAATAATTCGATCGCCGGGTTATGGGCTAACAGTGCCTTGGCTAGATTGCTGCCATGCAAATCACCGCTTGGTTCGCCGGCACTTATAAAAAGGTTCATGACTTCCGCTCTTGTTCTGGAGAACTTTATTCCAGCACAAGAATAATGATTTAGTTGCATCGGGGGCAAGAGGGGTTCCCCGAGGGTAAAAATCCTAGTGTTCGATTTGCATCCAATCTGGGGCAGTGATTTCATAGGGAGAGTAAAAGTCATCGATTTCAATGTCCAAGACATCGAATCCTTCGTTAAGGAGTTTAGTTTTGAGGGGGCTAGCAAGTTCTGGCAAGATGGCGTACTTTCGACCCAGGAGTCCTCCATGATTTTCAAATTCACTGCATTCCGCATATACTTTTTCGAATTCTTCTAGGTTTTGCCTAAGCATTTGGGTCCAAAATAGGCTCAGCCTTTGAGAAAAGGTATTTTCGCTTTCCTCTTTTTTTGAACACACGGTAACAAGAATATATTCTTTCATGGCATCATACTTTTTCTGTTGGTAAAATTCTTTCTTACTTACGTTATTTATACTTGTTCCCTTTGAGAAGGAATTATAATTATGAAAAAGTTTATCTTCACCTGCACTTTCTTTTTTATTCCATTGGCTTGTTTGCTTGCTGGAGTCGATTTATTGGCTCAACCTGCCGACGATCGCGCTACTTGCAACACTTTTTCGATAGTTGCATTTGATCCCGAAACTAACGAGTGGGGTATCGCAGTTGCATCCAAATACTTGGCAGTTGGTAGTGCGGTTTCATGGGCCAAAGCCGGGGTAGGGGCAGTTGCGACTCAGGCAAGCGTAAATGTTCTTTTGGGTAATGCGGCACTTGAACTAATGGGTAAAGGGAAAAACGCCAAGGAAACTCTTGATGAACTGATAAAAGCTGATTCAGGTCGTGAAATCAGGCAAATAGGAGTTATTGATAAGAACGGCATGACAGCAAATTACACGGGTGCAAAGTGTAACCCGTGGGCTGGGGCCAAAGCAGGGAAAAATTATACTTGCCAAGGTAATCTTCTAACCGGCCCCGAGGTGCTGGATTCTATGGCGAAAGGGTTTGAAGAAACTAAAGGTTCGTTGGGGGTCAGGCTTCTTTTTTCCTTGGCAGCGGGTGAAAAAGCGGGTGGAGACAAGCGCGGGAAACAATCCGCTGCTCTTTTAGTGGTAAAACCAAATGGCGGACCTAATTCATTAGGCGACCGATGGTTGGACTTCAGGGTTGATGATCATCCAAACCCTATCGATGAGCTTATTCGTGTTGCCAACTTGACTAGCAGATTTAAAGCGGTTTTGAAGGTGAAATAAAAAAAGTACGGCAGTGCTGCCATGCGCTGCCGTACTTCAAATCAAGAGAACAAAAAGCCGAAACTCAAACAAGTGGGGTGAGAATCTTTCAAGGTGCTCTTCGGTGTTCTCCCTGACACTATTCTTATCGGATTGGTTGTTGGTTGCTAATCAGGAAGATGGATTAATTTTTGGTTGTTGAATTAAAGCGATGCGGAACAACAACTACAAGGGGCATGACCCTAAGTGTCGAAATAATCCCTAAGGTTTATCTAGTTTAAAGCCAGCCAGCCCCTTCTTCTTCAACAATGGTTTTCATTGCTTCAATCCAAGCTGGGTGATCATTTAGGCAAGGGCACTGGAAAAGTTCTTCTCCTCCAGCTTCAACAAACACTTCCTTGGCTTCGTGACCAATTTCGTCAATAGTTTCCAAGCAATCTGAGGTGAATCCTGGTGTACTTACGAAGATCTTTTTAATGCCCTTTTTGGCCATCTTTTTCAAGGTTTCTTCGGTGTAGGGTTTAAGCCATTCTTCTCTTCCGAACAAAGATTGAAAAGATTGTGTCCAGTAATCTCGAGACCAACCCATCTCTTTGACCAACGCAAAAGTTGTTCGTTTTACATGCGTTGCGTAAACATCGCCCCGCTGGCAGTATGAAATCGGGATGCCATGAAAGCTGATTAAGTGGTGGTCGGGTTTCCAGCTAAGTTTGGCTTCCTGTTCGCGGATAATGGTAGCTAATGCCTTGATATATGCTGGGTGTTGGTAATAAGGAGGAATAAACCTGATGGCGGGTACTCTGCGGATTTTCTGCAGTGCCATGCCTAGGGTATCCATTGCTGAAGCTGTTGTTGTTGCTGAGTATTGAGGATACATTGGGAAAACGATGATTTTTTCTATGCCTTGAGCAACCATTTTTTTGATCGTTTCAAGCAATGCAGGATTTCCAATTTGCATCCCGAATCCCACAGGAGTTCCAGGGAATTTCTCTTGCAATAATTTGGTTTGCATTTGTGTGAAATGCATCAAAGGGGAGCCGGTTTTTTCATCCCATACGCGAGCATATTTTTTGGCTGATTGTTTTGGGCGTAAATTAAGTATCAACAGGTTTAAGATCGGCCACCATATTAACTTTGGTATCTCAATAAGCCTTGGGTCTGATAAGAATTGTTTTAAGTACCTACGTAAAGCGGGACCCGTTGGTTCGTCCGGTGTGCCTAGCTGAACGATCAAAATTCCAGTTAGATTCATGGATGTTCCAATTTGAGTTGAAAAAAGGTTCATCTGACAAAGGGATTTTCAGATGAACCTTTTAGATAAAAATATGACAGGTAACTTATTTCTTTTTGCACTCAGGGCCTTCAAGCGGATCTTGCTTTTCTGTGATATGGCCTTTGCTAGTTTTGAGAATCTTGGTTCGATCCGTGTTTAGCTGAATAAAGCTTTTCCATTGGCCAGGTACGCTGGATTCGGAAAAGATTGCCTCAACTGGGCATTCAGGAACGCACGCTTCACAATCGATGCAATCTGCTGGGTCGATATATACCATTTTATCATCCATGTAGAAGCATTCTACAGGGCAAACAGCTACACAATCAGTGTATTTGCAGTCATTGCAGGGTTGGGTTACAACATGAGCCATCGTAAAATTCCTTTCCCAAATTAACATGGTCAAATAAGTTATGCATTTCATGCCAACTATTATTCATTAATAGTAGTTTGCACGAACTATTTCCAGATAAATTAGCATACACCAAATATTCTTCAAATGATGTCAAAATAGGAAATACATCTTGGCCTAGACTTTTTTGCCCTGCAAAGCTTAATTTACCCTATGTAATTTTAGGTGGCATTAGCCAGGGATGGCATCATGATCCAGCGCAGAAGTCAGTTGATAATTGTTTGGTTTTTTGTTTGCGATATCATTGCGACAAGCATCGCATGGCTTGCTGCTTACCATGTGAGATTTGAATCTGGTTGGATACCTTTTGTTTCAAGCCCGAATGAAAATGACACGCTTTTTAGTCATATTCCATGGGTTCTGTTTACCGCCGCTGTGGCCTATCATTTCACGGATCAATACAAAATTAGCCGCATGCGCAGGATGCGAGAGGAAGCTTTTTGTTCGATCAAAGGGACATTCTTTCTCGTTTTGTTATTACTTGCGATCGATTTTTTCCGCAAGGATCTTTCTGGATCAAGGGCCATGGTTTCAATCTTTGGCACCTTTAATGTCTTCGCTGTTTTTTTTGTAAGGCAAATCAATTGGAAACTGATCAGAGATTTTCGCTCTAAGGGTTATGATCAGTCTTTTGCAATTATTGTGGGCACCGGTAGGGTGGCCAGAAAAATGGCAACCATCCTCAAAACAAATTCTTGGTTGGGCATTAAAAATGTTGGCTATGTTGAAAATCAAGTCTCAGCTTTTAACAAAGATCTCGATGTTATGGGCAAATTTGAAGACCTGCCCAATTTAATCGCTCAGTACTCCGTTAGCCATGTTTTTATTGCTTTGCCCATGAACCGTTATGATGAGGTTCGCAATGTTTATGAAATACTTGCGGATACTTTTGTTGATGTTCGGTTGGCAGCAGATATACCGGATCTTGCGGGGATGGCCCTTTCTACTGTTGATGTCGATGGTATGCCCCTAATTTCTTTAAAAGAGAACCCTCACTTTGGGCTGAATGTAATGTTCAAGCGGAGTATGGATATTATTCTTTCGTTGGTTGGTTTTATTTTGATTTCTCCGCTTCTTGTTTGCATTGCTGTACTGATCAAGTTGACTAGTCGTGGACCGGTTTTTTATACCCAAGAGCGATGCGGGTTGAATGGGAAATCTTTCCAAATGCTTAAATTTCGAAGCATGAAAATGGATGCCGAAAATGCTTCAGGGGCTGTTTGGGCTGCGAAAAATGATGATCGCAGGACAATTCTTGGCACTTTTCTCCGCAAAACCAGCATCGATGAGCTTCCCCAGTTGATTAATGTTATTCGCGGAGAAATGAGTTTGGTTGGTCCGCGCCCCGAACGTCCGGTCTTTATTGATAAATTTCGCAAGACTATTCCTAATTATATGGCTAGGCATACCGTCAAAGCGGGGATTACTGGCTGGGCTCAAGTTCATGGCTGGCGTGGGAACACTTCTTTGCGAAAAAGGCTGCAATACGACCTTTATTACATCACCCATTGGACCCCTTGGATGGATGTTCGTATCCTTTGGATGACCATTTTTAACGGTATGATCCATCGCAATGCCTACTGATTTTTCTCTCAAGTTTTAATTTATACCTTTGATTACTCTCCACCCTCTCTAAAATTGTCTTATAGCAATGAAAGAAGGGTTAAATCATGTTTGTTGATCGTGTCTCAATTTATGTTAAGGGCGGCGATGGCGGCTCAGGTTGTGTTAGCTTCCGTAGGGAAAAATACATTCCCAAGGGAGGGCCTAATGGTGGCGATGGCGGTGATGGCGGTGATGTCATTATTCGTGCAGTCGAAGGCACCGATAGCCTTGCGAATATTGTAAACCGCAAGCATTGGCGTGCGGATAGCGGCGGTGCTGGGATGGGCGATAATTGTCACGGGAAAAAAGCCCATGATCTTGTTATTGCTGTTCCCCCCGGTACTCTTATTCTCGACCGTGAGAGGGGCAATATTCTCAAAGATTTAACCCTCCCCAATGATCAAGTGGTTGTTGCTTTTGGGGGCAGGGGTGGCAAAGGTAATCGCTTTTTTACTACTTCGATTAACAGAGCGCCCAGAGAGTTTCAGCCTGGTACACCCGGCGAAGAGAAGCATATTTCTCTTGAACTTAAAGTTATCGCTGATGTTGGGTTGGTTGGCAAGCCAAATGCAGGTAAATCCACTCTTCTTAGTCGCCTTTCTAGGGCGCATCCAGAAATCGCATCTTATCCCTTTACCACAAAGCATCCTAATCTTGGTCAGGTGATGATTGGTGGGGAACGGGCTTTTATCCTCGCTGATTTACCCGGACTTATTGAAGGTGCACATCAGGGTGTTGGTTTGGGGCACGAATTCCTTCGCCATGTTGAGCGTACTCTTGTCATTATCCATGTGCTTGAACCGTTCCCCATGGATCAAACCACGCCTCTTGCCAACTATCATTCTATTCGCAATGAGTTGGATTTGCATGGTAAAGATACCATCCTAAAGCCCGAGATCATTGTTTTGAGCAAGTCCGAATTGACTGATAGTGATCTTGTTCAAAAAGAACTTGAAAAGGAGTTGGGCAAAGAAATCATTTCAATTTCTGCTGTGACAGGGCAGGGGCTGGCAACTATGATTCAGGCTGTAACCCGCGAACTTAGAAAAATCAAGAACCCTGATGAATAATGATTCCAACTTTTCTTGCTATCGATGTTGGCAATAGCTCGATTAAATGGGGGCTTTTCGATCAAGGTGTTCTTCTTGAACATTTTAGACTCGATCTAGCTGATGTTTCTTCCTGGGAGGACTCTTGGAACACCCGGTGTAAAGATTCGGTCAAATCTATTTTGATTTGTGGCGTCGTACCTGATGCCCTTAAGAAACACCAACGATGGCTCCTAGATATTTGTGATAAAGTAAAAGTGGTTACCCATCTTGATCTCCCGATGCAAATTAAAGTTGATAATCCTTCAGTAACTGGAATCGATCGACTAGTAGCTTCTTTTGCTGCATTAAAACTAACAGTCAAAACCGATGCTGTAATAATTGTTGATGCGGGGAGTGCGGTTACCGTTGATTTAGCAAGCTGCAGAGATGGGTTTTTAGGCGGAGCAATTATGCCGGGGCTAAAATTAATGGCTCGCTCTTTAAACCAGTACACAGCCCAACTTCCAGAAATATCCATTACGGATCAAATTCGACAAACAGCAGGGGCCAACACCATTGATGCGATTTCTTTTGGCGTGGGCAATGCTTTTATAGGTGGCATTTCTATGCTTATTCGAAAATTAGAAAAGCAATCTGGCACAAAAGCCACGCTCTTTTTTACAGGAGGTGATGGCTTCCTTTTAGCCAACCATTTAAACGAAGGGAACGGGTATTTTCCCAACCTGGTTCTTACTGGGCTTTCCTTGCTTGTTGAGGAATCAGTAGATGGATAATTCTCAAGGCGAAACTTATCTGGCGCGCCTAACTTCGCCTGGTAAAAGTGCAATTGCAACTCTATCCCTTTTTGGGCCTCGTGCCTGGGAAATTATCTTCAAGGTTTTTAAACCTAGAACTAAAAAGTCTTTGCCTATTCTTCCCACCCCCGGTTCTGTTTTTCTTGGGCGATTGGGGCTGGGGCATGGCGATGAAGTTGTTTTGAGTTGTAAAACTAATTGCCCCATGCTTTTAGAAATACATCCTCATGGTGGTACTCAAGTTGTTTCTATGCTCTTAGAGTTTTTGCAGGCTGAGGGGGCGACCCTTTGCAATTGGCAGGACTTTATTACCCACACCACTGCAGATCCTCTGAAAGCGATGGCGCTAGTTTTACTTAATCAGGCAACTACTAGTGAGCCTACGAAAATTTTACTTGATCAGTTTCAGGGCGCCTTTAGGCTTTGGCTAGATTCATTCTTGAGTTTTATTAATCAAGGAGATTCTAGAAACGCTACCGCCTTGCTTTCTGATATAGGGCGGTATTCTTATTTAAGCGGCAGATTGGTTCAACCTTGGCGGGTGGTTTTGGCAGGCCCTACGAATGCTGGGAAAAGTAGTTTGATGAATATTCTTGCAGGATATCAGCGCAGCATTGTTTCAGAAATTCCGGGCACAACACGGGATGTTCTTTGGCTTGAAACAGCTATTGAAGGGTGGCCTGTTTCGTTTGCTGATACTGCTGGATTACGCGCCACTTCCGACCCATTGGAAAATGCGGGAATGCTCATCGGTACTAATGCTACGGAGCAGGCTGATTTGGTTCTTTGGGTTCAAGATTGTTCTGCTGAGCAAATCCCAGTCCCTGATCTTTTTCATAATAAAAAGATTCTTGGTGTAACTAATAAAATTGATCTAGATGCTTTTCAGGCGGCTTCGATTCCTCAAGGGGCAATTGGCATTTCTGCTTTGTCTGGATTGGGTATTGAAGCTTTGTTATCTAAAATAATATCGGAGCTTGTGTCGCCCGTGCCTAAGCCTTGTCAGGCAGTAGCATTTCATCCTTTATTAAAATCGGCACTGGAAAAATCATTTGAATTCGTAGATAAAGGACGATTGTTGGATGTTCCAAAACTATGGGAATCTTTTAATAAAAATTTGAATTAAAGGGGTATCGCTGTGAGAATTGGCAAATTTCAAAGTAATGATGGATTGTTATTTGTTGGATTGGTTCAAGATCAGGAAGTTGTTGTACTTGGAGACTTAGCCAAGGAACCAGGGCTTTTTTCGAAAATACTTCATGCAGCAAACCCAGAGCATGAAGTTGAAAGTCATGCCAAGTCATCTGCCAAAAAAATCCCTTTGGCTTCTACAATCCCTTTGGTGCCTATTGATCAGCAAGAGGTTTGGGCTGCTGGTGTAACCTATTTGCGTAGTAGGGAAGCACGTGAGCGCGAATCGGAAGGGGCTGCCAAATTTTACGATCTCGTTTATAAAGCACAAAGGCCAGAGCTCTTTTTTAAATCTCCTCCTGCAAAGGTTGCAAGCTTTGGCCAAAAAGTCCGTATCCGAAAAGATAGCAAGTGGAGTGTCCCTGAGCCTGAGCTTACCTTGGTTGTTTCTCCGGCAGGAAAAATTGTCGGGTTTACCATCGGCAATGATATGAGTGCCAGGGATATTGAAGGCGAAAACCCACTTTATCTCCCCCAAGCAAAGATGTACTCTGGGGCTTGTGCGATTGGGCCTGTTGTCACCCTTGCAAGGTTCCTTCCCCAAGGTGAAGCTTGTTCCATTCATCTTCAAATTCATCGGGCAGGGGCTCAGGTTTTCGAAGGAAAAACATCGCTCGCATCCATGGCTAGAAAGCTTGAAGATCTGGTTTCATGGCTCTTTAAAGAAAACGATTTCCCTGATGGTGCCTTCCTTTTGACGGGTACGGGGGTTGTTCCTCCTGATCAATTTACTCTGCTTTCTGGTGATGTCATCAGGATTGAGATTGCAGGCATTGGTGTACTTGAAAATACGGTCGAATAACTTTCGAACTTTTTTTCTTTTGCTCTTGGCCATACTTCATGATGGAATGAAATTATCTAATTGTTCCATCATGGGTAGGAGTGTTTTGTCATGCAATTTATTTACTTCACTAAGACACTCAAAGAGTTAGCTCCTCCAGCTTTGGTTGATTTCTGCAAAGAAACGGGAGTGGACGGATTAGACTTGGCCGTTAGGCCTGGGTATCCAATCGAGCCCAGCAACGCTTTTATAGAATTACCTAAATTTGCTGCAATCATGAAGCAAAACAAATTAGATATTCCGTTGGTAAGTGCCCCAACTTCGTTGATTGATGCCGATAGTAAGGATGCGAAGAATCTTTTTGAAGCATGTGCACTTGCGGGTGTACCCATGATTAAAATCGGTTACTTCCCGTATAAAGGAAATTTTAGTGATGACTTGCAGGTCGCCCGGAAAAAACTTCAGGGCTTCTCGAAACTTGCTCAGGCAACAAAGGTTAAGGCTGTTTACCACACACACTCAGGCAACAACATTGGAAATAATGCCGTTTCACTTAAAGAGTTGCTAACCGATTTTGATCCACATCATGTTGGTGCATTTGCTGATACCGGGCATTTAGCTGTCAATGGTGGCCCCATAAAGATGGAACTTGAAATCCTGCGACCATGGCTTTCCATCATTGCAATCAAAGATATTTTGTGGGAGCAAGCCAAGGGGGATTGGGCTTTCAAGGTTATTCCTGCAGGCTCGGGTATTGTGCGCTGGAATGATGTTTCCAAGGGCGTAAAAGATGCTAAATTTCAAGGAACCATTGTTTTGCATGGTGAGTATGAAGCATCAGGGCTTCCTAATCGAAAAGACCTTGCGAAGAAGGAGTTGGCTTTTCTCAAGAAACAATTCGCATAAATCCGATACTTTCAAATAGCTTGACAAAATGATTTAAAGGCTGACGGCTGCAATTACTATATTACAGTTCCATCTGGAATGATGCTTCCTCTTGGGACGCAAATAATTCCATCCCGAATGACAAAGTTATTCCCTTCGTCGTGCTGAATTTTTCTTGTGTTAACAAGTCTGACATTTTTTCCCACTCTGCAATCTTTATCTAATATTGCGCAATGAATTACAGAGTTATCACCTACATTTAAGTTGGGTATACCCTTAGTGAGGTTGTCCGCTCTTTCTTTATCTGTTTCAAACCGATCCGCGCCAATGATAACGCATTCCTTAAGTGTGACATTTTTGCCAATTCTACTTCGTACCCCTATCACACAGTTATTGACATTCGAGCCTTCTTCGATCACGCAACCATCGCTTACAAGCGTGTTGGAGAGAGTTGCTCCGTGAAATCTGGACGCAGGAAGGAATCGCATCCGGGTGTAAATAACGCCATTCGGGCTGTGAAAATCGAATGGAGGGTTATGAGTTGCAAGCGCAAGATTTGCTTCGTGATAAGCCTTGATGGTTCCTAAATCTTCCCAGTAACCATCAAAAAGAAAAGCCTTCACATTGTAATTTTTGATACTGCGAGGAAAGATTTCCTTTCCGAAATCGGTGGCAAGTGGGCGCGAGTTGAGCAGATCTAATAGGGCTTTGCGGTTAAACAAATAGATGCCCATGCTAGCAAGGTATGGTCGATTTTTTGCCTGTATCCCGCTTCTAGAAAGCCAATCTGGTGATACTGCGTAGGGTTCGATTTCCTCGATGGTTTTTGGCTTTTCAATGAATGCGTGTACTTTGGATGTTTCGTCAACCTGCACAATCCCAAACCCTGATACCTGTTCTTGTGATACGGGAAGCACTGCGATGGTGACATCAGCTTTTGTTTCCTGATGGAAGTTGTGTAACTCGCGAAAATCCATCCGGTAAAGTTGATCCCCGGAAAGAATCAGAACTTCTTTTGCTTGGTCTTCTACAACATAACGGATTTGCTGCCTGACTGCATCTGCAGTACCCTGATACCAATTTTGTCCTTCATTTGTTTGCTGTGCCGCTAGAACTTCAACAAATCCCTTTCCGAATGGATCGAACTTGTAACTGTTTGCGATATGCCTGTGAAGGCTGACGCTGAGAAATTGAGTTAAAACATAAATGCGGTTAAACCCGCTGTTAATACAGTTGCTAATTGGGATATCGATCAATCGATATTTCCCGCCTATTGGCACTGCTGGTTTACTGCGTAGTTGGGTAAGAGGATATAAGCGAGTTCCGCGACCACCACCTAATATCAAGCTAATAATGTCGTTCATAATTGCTTCCCTGCACAACAAAGGTACCTTTTATTTATAACCCACATTTTAAAACAATTGCTAAGCTAGTGAAACAAATTATCGTTTTAGCTAATTGTTTCTCTAGCTCTACTCCACCATCTAGAAATCTGAACTGCAAGATTTTCAGCGTTTTCAACGCAGTCGTTGATCGAAATTCCTTTGTAAGCATTGCCTGTCAAATACAACCCCGGATGATTTGAAAGTAAGTTCTCGATTTCCTTTACTCTTTCCAAATGGTTGACCATATATTGAGGTATTGCGTTTTTCCAGCGAATCACCTTGAGGAAAAAAGGTGGCGCTTGGATTTGCATCGATGCCTGTAACTCTCGATACACGATTTTTGCAATCGAGTCATCGTCGAGATCTACCATTTCAGGCCTCGAAGCTCCGCCACACATTGCCCTTAGCAGCACGGTTCCTGCAGGCGCGCGCCCGCGGTAGATCGAGGAACACCATTGAACGCCTAAAATAGCTCGGTTTTCGGAACTGGGGGTTAAGTAACCAAATCCTTCCAGGGGAATCGGCACATCGCCGCTCCGATAACCCATCACCACTACAGCCAAGCTGTTATAAGGAATAGATGCTATTTTATCTGCAAGCATTTCATCAAGATTTTTAAGAATAGCGGCTTGAGAAAAAGCAGGGCAGGCAAGGATAGCGATATCAAACGATTCGGATTCACCATTGCTGCCTTCAATAATCCACTTGTTGGATTCCTTGTTATGAATCAAATTCGAAGCTTTAAATTCTCTGATGTTTGATTTTCCGCATTTCTCTGCAAGGGCATCGGTAAGAGTCCCTAACCCTTGGTTAAAAGACCAGAGCTGGCCTGAAGATCTTCCCTCTGGGTTACTAATTTGCTTGGCTTTGCGAGCAGCTTTTAGCCCCTGACTTATACTCCCATAATTCTTTTCCATCGCTGCCAGCCTAGGAAAGCCCGCTTGATAACTAACGAGCTTGGCATCGCCAGCAAATATCCCTGTTACAAAAGGGTCAACAAGCTTATCAGCAATTTCGGTGCCTACTCTTCTTTGGGCAAAAGCATAAATGGATTCATCGGGAAGGTTTTGTTTGTTGCTTTGAAAACGTTCGAAGGCGAGTGATAGTTTTGCTCGCCAAGAAAGTACATCCGTTGTTAAAAGCCCTAGAAAAGAAGAGGGCAGCATGCGTAGTTTTCCTCCCATGAGGAGAAAGCGTTTTTTAGCTGCAGCATCGTTTGCAGGTGCGAGTTGTTCAGAAAGGCCAAGTTCTTTGCTGAGATTCAAAGTAGATGGGTTGCTGTCTAGAAACCCATTCGGCCCTGATTCGTAAATAAAACCCTGATCCCTAAACGAGGCTATTTTGCCCCCGATACTCTTTTCACTTTCTAAAATCTGAATGTCTACATCAGCTAAGTATTGCTTTAGCCTAAAGGCTAAAGTTAGTCCCGAAATACCACCACCTATGATTGCTACTCTTGGCATAACTTTAGTTTAATGCACTTTCCTTGATTGCGGAACAAATTTAATTAGCGCATTTGTTTATCGCCTAGAGAAAATAATATCATCTTCATCGGTTTTGAGTACTTCAGGAATTATTGATTCTTCGAGCGGTTCGGTTGATGTATAACGGATTTCTTCGGGTGGTGCCAAAATCGCAGCATCTATATCGCTTTTGATAACATTGGTAGCTTCTTCCGTAACCGCGGGCTTTAAGTTTATGGGGGGCGTTTGAGGAGGCCGGATTTTTACGGGCGCAGGCTTTCGACCTGGAAAAGGTTTTCGCGTTTTCATCTCAGCACCAAAGCGGGTCACAATGTAACTACGCCCACGGCTATCCATCTCCAGTTCTAGCAATCCATTTTTTGCAGCATCTTCCAATAATTCGCTAAAGGTCCTGTAACCGTGGTAAGTTTCATTGAAGGATGGCTTTTTGCGCTTCATCGTATCCTTTACCATCGATGACCAGATTATTTCTTTGTTTTCTCTTCGAACTGCAAGCAATGAATCAAGCAGCAGCTTAAATGCTTTTTTCTTACTATCGGGAACCGATGAATCGAAATCTGGCAGAACGCCATGCTTTTGTTCCAGATCTTCGTAATAAATGAATTCGTCGCAATTATCTCTTAGGAGTTCGGAGGTGGATTCTTGCATACCTAGGCCAATAACATGCTTGCCTAATTCTTTAAGCTTTGACACCAGAGGTGAAAAATCACTATCCCCAGAGATCACAACAAAGGTATCGATATGTTCTTTTGAATACGCCATATCCATTGCATCCACGCAAAGTCTTATATCAGCGGAATTTTTCCCGGTCTGGCTTCTGCGAGGGATTTCAGTTAGTTCAATTGCAGCTTCGTGAAGCATTGCGGTGTAGGCACTGAATCTATTCCAATCGGCGTAGGCTTTTTTGAAAACAATCTTTCCTTTTTCGACCAGTCGTTCGAACACTCTGGTGATGTCAAACTTTTCGCGTCGGTTTTGGAAGCCTAAGGCTAAGTTTTCAAAATCGACAAAAACCGCAAGAGATCGTTCCCCATCTTGAGCCACGGATGATCTCCTCTAAAATAAAAGAAGAAGACTTTTAAAACCAGCGTCATAATAACTTGTAACGGCCCAGCAATAAAGGGTTTATGTAAGAAAGAATGATGAGGAATAAGAAAAAAGTTTCAGATGCTTAAGTGAGAATACTTTAGGGTTTTGGGCGAACAACCCTCGGTTGCCCTTGTTGAGCGATGGGTTCTTGAACTAATTTCCATCCCTGAGGCGCACGAGGTGGATCAAATTCGCTTCTTTCGAGTTTAACATTTGTTTCCATTTTCGGGATGTCCCAAGTAACTTCGCTGCCATTGGGTTGCTCAAACCATAATTGTCTGGGCATGAAGTTGGCCCGATTAAAAACAATTCTTGCGCGTTGAAAATCAGCTTTGTCTGCTGGAAATCTTGGGCTGATATCCATGTAAATATACCATTGGTCTTCCTTGGTAAGCCTTATGTCGTACCTGCGAAGCGCCTCTTCAGCCTTCATGCCAAACAATAAAGACATGAAACTATCTTCTGCGACCTGTCCTTGTTTGGGTTTGGGCATCTCAAAGGCCCTTATTTCTTTGGCTTCAAACAAAACCTGATAGAGATAGTTGCCAGTGCAAAGAAATTTTTTGTCTAAATCGGCTTTGCCTTCCCTGCGCAATTCCAAACTTGCAAGATTCACGGTGCTTGAGCCTGAGCCCAATTTCATATATTTTGCAACACCTATGGAAGCAGAGGTGGTTTCAAAAGTTTTATCTTTTTCAATTAATTTAATGGTTGCTGCAAGAGTTTGAACCTTGAGCATTTCTTGTTCCCAGCGATTGAGATATTGCTGAAGTTGTGCAGCAGAAGGAACCTGATTGGCGACAGCGGGAACATTAGTTTGGGCAAACGAATTGCCCACGCAAAGAAACAAAGCTACTAAAGATAAAATTGACCTAACCATATCGATTCTCCTAATCAAGCAGCATAAATGTAAAGCCAATCCGCTGCTTCATTAGAAGAATTTATAGCATGGTTCAAAGCGGGAATAAAAGGCCAGAACGCAAGAATAGTATACATTTGACCATTATTCGGTTTGTTAGCCTAGGTTTATGTAGACAGTTTTTACTTCGGTATAGAGGCTTAAAGCGTATTCCCCTAGTTCTCTGCCAATGCCACTCATTTTGAAACCGCCAAAGGGAGCAGCAGCATCAAAAACATCGTAGCAATTGACCCAAACCGTGCCAGCTCTTAAGCTATTCGCAAGGCGGTGGGCCTTGGTAATATCTTTGGTCCAAATTGCAGCAGCAAGCCCGTAGAAGGTTTTATTACCCCGCTGAACCACTTCGTCTACATCTTTAAACTTGAGAATGTTCATCACTGGGCCAAAAATTTCTTCTTTTGCAATTCGCATGTTGTCTTTGACACCATCGAAAATGGTTGGCTGGATAAAATACCCTTTATTTCCAACTCTTTTGCCACCACTTAACAGGTTGGCACCTTCGGAAATTCCGATATCGATATATCCCATAATGCGATCGCATTGTTCTTGGGATATTTGGGGGCCCTGGGTGGTTGCCATGTCAAATGGATCACCTATGCGTTGTTTTTTTGCCCTCGCAACTAGTTTTTCAACAAAGGCATCATGGATCTTTTCTTCAACGAAAAGCCTACTACCTGCGCAACAGCATTGTCCTTGATTAAAAAACAAACCAAAATAGGCTCCTTCTACCGCAGCATCCAAATCCGCATCAGCAAAAACCACATTTGGGCTTTTGCCACCCAACTCAAGGCTGACGCGTTTTAAATTGCTCTTGGCCGCAGCCTGCATGACCAGTTGGCCCGTGCTGCCTTCGCCTGTGAAGGCGACTTTATCAATATCCATGTGCGATGTGATTGCTGCGCCAGCAGTGGGCCCAAATCCTGGCACAACATTGATTACACCATCTGGAATATCTGCTTCTTGGGCAAGTGCTGCCATCCTCAGAGCTGTAAGAGGGGTTTGCTCTGCGGGTTTTAAAACAATCGTGCAACCGGTTGCCAGAGCAGGGGCCCATTTCCAAGCGGTCATGAGCAATGGGAAATTCCAAGGAATGATCTGGCCTACAACACCTACGGGTTCATGTTTGGTGTAGCAGAAATATTCGCCTTCTACGGGAATAGTTTTGCCGTGGGTTTTATCGCACCAACCAGCGTAATAGCGGTAAGCCTTGATGCTAAGAGGGAGATCCGCATTAAGGGAATCACGAAGAGGTTTTCCATTGTCGAGTGATTCGAGTGCAGCCAATTCTGGAAGATTTTGTTCCATAAGATCTGCGAGTTTGTTGATTCTACGGCCTCGCTCTGCTGCGCTCATTTTTTTCCAAGGCCCTGATTCAAATGCTTTTCGTGCAGCTTTTACTGCAAGATCAACATCTGCAGAGTCGGCCTCAGCCACTTGGCAAATTTCCTGCCCAGTTGAGGGGTTTAAAGTTGCAAATGTTTTGCCAGATATACTGTTGACCCATTTACCATTGATAAATAATTTCTGATTCGAAACCTTGGGAGCTTTGATGATTTTTGATTTAGATGCGGAAGACATTACATGATTCTCCTTGAGAGATAGTTGCGAATTTGGTTTATTTGCCGTTTAGCCCAGACCTTAGGAACTTTACAAATGCTGAAACATCATTGATCTTTCCCTCATCATACCTTGCGACTTCAACAAAGCTATTCGCATCCGGTTTGACCACTACATAAAGAGGAAGTTGTTCTGTGTTGAACTTTAACTTTTGGAAGTCGAGATTTTTATTTGCATCAGCGCGTTGTTTTGTGGCACTACCTTGAAATGCGGATCGTTCTTCGGGAGAGTAAAGTTTGTCCGGTACACGATCGGTGTAAAGTTGCACTAGCACAAACTTTTTGAGAAGCTCACGAACATCTTTCATCGGGAAAACATTGGCCTCATTGATTTTACAGTTGGTGCAGGTTACCCCGGTGAAATCGATAAAAACCATCTTGTTTTGTTTCTTTGCTTCTTCCAGACCACGATTTAAATCTCCGATGAAGGGTAGATCATCGTTTTCTTCTGGAAGTAGGAAGGAATCAACCCAGGCGAAAATCATTCCCGATGGCCTTAGTCGCGACCCATCTTCCTTTAACTTTAATAACGCAGGTGTCAGATATAAACCAAATGCCAAGAAAAGGCAGCCTAGTACAACTCCAGGAACGCTCGTGTGTTCGGAGGGCATATCGTGTGGAAGTTGCAAAAAGCCCAAAAGATACAGCCCGCAGCAAAGAGCAATAATAACCGTAATTGCCATCGAGAAATCGTAAGTGAATATTAATGGTTCGGGAAATAATACAAGTTCTCCTGCTCTGAAAAACTTGATTGCAGCTGCCAATTCCAGAAAGCCCATCACTACCTTGACGCTGTTAAGCCAATTACCACTCTTGGGAAGCTTCTTCAACATTCCGGGAAACAATGCAAGCAGGAAAAATGGCGATGCAAAAGTTAATGAGAATGCGAACCCACCAAGCAGGCGGTGGAGGAAGGTGAGATTTGATCCAGAAGCTGTGCCACCAAAACCACCAAGGAATGGAGCAACACAGGCAAAGCTGACGATCGTGAAAGTAAGTGCCATGAAGATGGTTCCAACCATCCCGCCTTGGCCTTGTTTGGAACTGGTGAAATGTGCCAACCCACTTGGGAGCTCAATTTCATACATACCAAGCAGGCTTAAAGAAAAGAAAACAAATAGGCATCCCAAGCCAAAGTTCATGGCAGGGTGCACGCTAAGTAAGCGAAAGAATGAGAGTAGGGCCACTGCGGCAATGGTAAGAACAATAACAATAGTGAGGCTATAAACTACTGCCATTGCAACCGGCCTGTGATGGGTTTTTTCTGATTGCTTGAGGAAGTAACTTACCGTGATTGGAATCATGGGGAAAACGCAAGGCGTTACGAGGGAGATAGCTCCCCAAAACATTCCCTGTAGTGCAAATGCCAATAAGCCTTCGGTTCCAGTCTTGGAGTTATCTGTATTAGTTTGCTGCTTATTGCTTTTGGGATTGCTGCTTTTAGGATCGGCAACAATCTTAGGCGCATCTTCTTTGATGGCTAATCTTTGTTTAAGTTCTTCCGAAGTTTCGAGTGGGTCTGATTTGGATACAGATACAGGGATGCTAAATAAGTGTTCCCCCCAAACACATTTTGAATCGCAAACCTGCAACTTGATTGAAAAGTTAAGTTCGGTTTTGCCAACCGTGGCATCGGGTTGAATGTAGATTTCCTGGGTCCAAGTGAATGGCTTTTCAAATTCAAGGAAGTAGCCAAGCACCCCCTCTTCTTTCCATTCAGGTTCGGATTCTTTTAGCGGATATATAGGGGAGAATACTGGGTTTCTTTTGAAGGTAAGTTTTGAGAGACCGTTCTCGTCTTGGTTTTCGGTTCGTTGGGTTATGGGGTAGGTATGAAATCCCGTTTTTGGGGTTCCTTGGATACGCAGGATAAGAACTTCGCCTCTGCGAACGGCAAGTTCTTTTGGCTCTTCGATATTGGAATCAGAAAAAGGGTCTACTGCGCCTAAGGTTGCGGAGAAATCGATTCGTGATGCAGTAGCGGGCGGCGCAATTTTTTCAGGGGTTTGTCCAACCACATAAAAAGCAGACGTCAGAATAAGCACTGCAATTACAAATAAAGATCTCAATTGCATCATATGTAATCATTTTCATTGGATGATGGTTGTATAACTATCAGGTTTCAAAGTTAGGCTTGATTACCTTGGTACGATATCGACACCGGTAATTTTAAGTGTGCTGACAGCTTTTGTTTTTAAATCCACCACTTGAATGCGGTGGGCGTTTGTATCAGCGATATAAATCATCCCGCCCGAAATATTAATGCCTGCGGGTTCGTTGAACATGGGGCCACCCATCCAACCGGTTTTAGTGCTGGAAAGATAGTTTTTGCATTCTCGGGTTTTAGGATCAAGGGTTTTGATTTTGCTATTGTAGGTGTCAGCAATATAAATCAGGCCCTGATGCCAAGCAACACCTAAAGCATGCTGGATTCGTACTTCATCGCCAAATCCGTCGATGTCACCGAAATCAAAAAGGCCAAGCCCAACAATGGTTTTAACATTGCCTTTACCATCCAAGGGAAGCGAACGAATGGCACTAATCTCACTATCTGCAACAAAGAGGTTTGTGCCATCGGTGGTTAACCCGCTGGGCTGAGCAAAACTCGAAGAAGCTAGTGGGTTATCTTTAAGTGTCTCTCTGCCATTGCCTGCGTAAGGGAGAAGCTTTTTAAATTTAATATCGAGTGTCCAGATTTGATGATGCCCAGCCAAAGCGATGAAAAGAGTATCGCCTTTACGGAGTAAATCCCATGGGCTGTTAAGGCCAACCAAAGTAGCGATGCCGCCAGTATCACGGTCATGGCCTTGTTTGCCTGTTCCAGCAGCAGTGGAAACAGTTTGTTTTTTCAGATCTATTTTTCTAACTAAGTGATTCTTTCTATCGGCAAGATATAGATCATCGCCTACCAGTGCCATTCCCTGAGGATCATCAAACATGGCTTCGGTGTAGGATCCATTTTTAAATCCAGGTTTGCCACCTTGGCCGATTGTTGCAAGTGCCTTACCCTCAAGATCAGTGATGATAACTCTATGATTGGTACTGTCAGCGATGAAAATGCGTTTAGATTCTGCATCTGCCAAAACTTTTCCAGGGAAGTAAAGCGGTGAGGTGGCCTTTTCTACAGATTGACCGAAGTCGATTGGTTTTTCATTAAGTGTTTTATTTTCCCTCCCTGACTTTACTAGCTTTGCAATTGCCAAGTCGACCGCATCGTGCAAGCCTTCGCCCGAACCTTTTGCAACAAAGTTTCCTTCGGAATCTAATAGGACCAAGGTTGGCCAAGAGTTAACACCATAAGTTCGCCAGATTTTCATGTTGGCATCATTAACTACGGGATGCTTGATTTCGTAGCGTGCAATTGCCTTGCGGATGCTTTCTGTTTCTTTTTCGTTTTCAAACTTTGCAGAGTGAACGCCGATTACGACAAGTTCGTTGGCGTATTTCTTTTCAAGCTTTGCGAGGTCGGGGAGGGTGTGGATACAGTTGATGCAACAAAGGGTCCAGAAGTCCAAAAGAACGATTTTGCCTTTTAGATCTTTGATGCTGATGGGTTTTGCAGTGTTAAGCCAAGCAACCCCACCTTCAAAATCAGGGGCAGAAACTTTTTCAGCTTTCGCTTTTTCTTTATCCTGAGCGGTTGATTTTTCAGCAGGAACCTGAGCTAATGCTTGAGTGTTTCCTGAAATATAAAAATAGCTTCCAAGCAGTGCCAAGCCTAACAAGGTTGCAACCGGCACCAAATAGGTAAACCATTTGGGAGAAGACTTTTTAGTTGATAAGTCAGGGGTAGATGTTTCAGCTGGAATAGGTTTAGAATTCATGATCATCCTTACATACTTTAAAAACAGGTTTAACAATTAGCAGGTTTAAACAATAGTCTGTACTTTCTAACTGTATTTTTAACAGGCGGGGCCCAATACTGAAACTCTTTTTTTGTAATTCTTTTGTCATCATGCACAGAAAATATATTTTTGCCAAGAGATTATTTTCAACAATTTAAATTCTGTAAATAAATATTCGGGCTTAAAGACGAGTGGTTCAAACACCTCTTAATAAATTCCAAAACTTCTTAGTTGATTTCTACTTTGGAAAGGATAAACATCTTTAAGTCTATGATGAATATGTATATGGCTTACACTTGTTTTTCATCCGGATGATGATTCTTGTGTTTAATGAAGCCTTTATTTGGAAGCGAGGAACAAAACATGGCTGTTTTACCTGACTGGATGATCAAGGAAAATATTAAGATCGTTCCATTTGAAGAATGTTCAGGCCGCAAGGGTTTGATTTCTTATGGCGTTACTAGTTATGGTTACGATGTACGAGTTGATAGGCATTTCAAAGTTTTTACCAACGCTCGTTGCACAGTGGTTGACCCGAAGAATTTCGATCCAGCATCTTTTGTGGATATCGAAGCCGATTATTGCCTTATACCGCCTAATAGTTTTGCCCTAGCAGAAACAGTTGAGTACCTTGAAATTCCAAGAGATATTATCGCTGTTTGTGTTGGGAAAAGTACTTATGCCCGCTGTGGTATCATTGTGAATGTTACACCGTTAGAGCCCGAATGGCGTGGCAGGGTTACCATCGAAATTAGCAATACTACCCCACTTCCTGCTAAAATATATGCAAATGAAGGCATTGCCCAGATTTTGTTTTTTAAAGGTAGCGCGATGTGCAAAACAAGTTACGCGGATAAAAAAGGAAAATACCAAGACCAGAAAGGTCTGACTCTTCCTTTTGTTCTTGGGTCACAACCCCCGCAATAATTATTTGTTTAGTTCTTAAACTCTTAAATAATAATGGCTTCGGAACAATCGGTTTTTTTATTAAATTTTATTGTGTACATTTGATGAATCGTCATTAGGATACACACCTCGGTTCTAGTTAAGTAGCAGGTTCTTCCCGTCGAACAGTCGTGTTACTATGGATGGTGGCGACCCCTGCGTAAGAAATGAAAGATAGGATATTAATGCGTATTAATCGTAACTTCACCGTTGAGGGTATGGATCCCTTTGCGTCAATCAAATTTGTCCCACGAACTTCAAAGATCGTGAACCCGGATGGCAAATCCGTGTTTGAAATGAAGGATGTTATGGTTCCTGAGAAATGGTCTCAGGTTGCTACTGATATTCTAGCCCAAAAATATTTTCGCAAGGCTGGTCTGCCCCGGAATGCATCAAAGGTGCATGAAGAAGGTGTTCCAGAATTCTTGCAACGTAGCATTCCCGCTGAAGGCGATACCCGCGACCTTTGCGAAACAGATAGCAGGCAGGTATTTCGAAGATTAGCTGGTTGCTGGGCTTATTGGGGCTGGAAGGGGGGTTATTTTTCTACTCCTCAGGATGCCCAAAGCTTCCACGACGAAATTTGTTTTATGCTTGCCAATCAAATGGCTGCACCTAACTCACCACAATGGTTTAATACTGGCTTACATTGGGCTTATGGCATTGATGGCCCTGCACAAGGCCATTATAGAGTAGACCCCATCTCCGGGGATATGGTTCGTTCTACTTCTGCTTACGAGCATCCTGCCCCGCATGCCTGCTTTATCCAATCTATCGAAGATGACCTCGTCAATGAGGGTGGCATCATGGACCTTTGGGTTCGTGAAGCCCGAATTTTTAAATATGGTTCTGGTACAGGTAGCAATTTTTCCAACCTCCGAGGCGAAGCTGAGCCTTTATCTGGTGGCGGTCGCTCTAGCGGGTTGATGAGTTTCCTTAGAATTGGTGATCGTGCCGCAGGTGCAATAAAATCTGGTGGTACAACACGCCGAGCTGCCAAGATGGTTGTGCTTGATCTAGATCACCCTGATATTCAGGATTTCATTAATTGGAAAGTCGTCGAAGAGCAAAAAGTTGCATCGTTAGTAGTGGGCTCCAAGTTGCTATCGAGAGAATTGAACGCAATCATCAAGGCCTGCCATGCTTGGCCCAAAATGGCAGAGCGATTTGATGTCAAGAAGAACCAGACACTGCGAAAAGCAGTTTTAAATGCAACTAAGTTTTTGATTCCTGCCAATTACATCGAACGATCGGTTCAATTGGCCAAACTCGGTGCAACCGAAATTGCCTTTGATGAATATGATACCGATTGGAATTCAAAGGCTTATGCTACGGTATCGGGTCAAAATAGTAATAATTCAGTTCGCATTGACAACAAGTTCATGCAAGCGGTTATCAATAATGGTGATTGGCCTCTTTATTTCCGCACTGAAAAAGAAAAAGCTCTAAAAGCTGGTCGCGATCCGAAGCCTTGCGAAACTCTCAAGGCAGCAGATCTTTATGACCAAATCTGTAACGCTGCTTGGATGTGCGCAGATCCAGGCGTTCAATTTGATACCACGATTAATGAATGGCATACTTGCCCTGCAGATGGTCGCATTAATGCTTCCAATCCTTGCAGCGAATACATGTTCCTTGATGATACTGCTTGTAATCTTGCGTCATTAAATATGATTAAGTTTTATGACAATTCAACAGGCATGTTTGATGTCGAATCTTATAGGCATGGTTGCTACCTGTGGACACTGGTTCTCGAAATCTCTGTATACATGGCACAGTTCCCCAGTATTCCTGTAGCACAAAAGTCTTATGACTTCCGTACTTTGGGCTTGGGATATGCAAACCTTGGCACCCTCCTTATGGTTCAGGGCATTCCCTATGATTCCCCTGAAGGTCGGGCATGGTGTGGCGCTTTATCTGCTATTTTGCATAATGCCGCTTATGTAATGTCTGCACGCATTGCATCTGAAGTTGGGCCTTTTTCAAGATATGAATCGAATAAACACTCGATGCTTCGTGTGATTCGAAATCACCGTAGGGCAGCCTTTAAAACGAATGCTGCTGAATACGAAGGCCTTACCATTACCCCCGTCGAAATTAATCCATCCAAGTGCCCTAGCTATCTTCTCGATGCTGCGAGAAATGAAGCAGACCTGATGCTTTCTCTTGGCGAGAAACATGGTTTCCGTAATGCACAAGTTACATGTATTGCGCCAACTGGAACCATTGGTTTGGTAATGGATTGTGATACCACTGGGGTCGAACCTGACTTTTCATTGGTTAAGTTCAAGAAGTTGGCAGGTGGTGGTTACTTCAAAATCATCAACTCTTCGATGCCCCCTTCGTTGCAAAGGCTTGGCTACAACCAATCTCAAATTGAAGATATCGTTCGTTATTGCAAAGGTGCAGGGACTCTTAAAGGCTGCCCTCATATTAATGTTGAATCTTTGGCTGCAAAGGGATTCACTCCAGAGCTTATCCAAAAAATTGAAACCCAGCTACCTTCAGTATTTGAACTTGGTTTTGCTTTCAATCGCTGGAGCCTTGGGGATGAAGCTTTAGAGAAAACCCTTAATATTCCTAAGGAACGAATCGAAGCCCCAACTTTTGATTTGTTGAATGCGCTGGGCTTTAGCAAGCAGCAAGTTCAAGAGGCTAGTGAGTTTGTATGTGGAACCATGACGATTGAAGGTGCTCCTCATCTTCGTGAAGAACACTATGCAGTGTTTGATTGTGCAAATCGTTGTGGCAAGAATGGCAAACGCTTTCTTTCAGCTGAAGCACATATTTTTATGATGGCTGCGGCTCAGCCTTTTGTTTCAGGTGCTATCTCCAAAACCATCAATATGCCACATTCTGCAACTTTCGAAGATGTTAAGAATGCTTACATGATGAGTTGGAAACTGATGATCAAAGCTAATGCGCTTTATCGTGACGGCTCTAAACTTAGTCAGCCTTTGAATAGTGTTGCTGATGCAGAAGACATCAATGTTGATTCCTTTGATGATGAAGCAAAAGCAGATGAAAACCCTAATTCCCCCGTACGATTGGCGCAAAAAGTCGTCTATCGCTACATTGCGAATCGTAGGCGCCTGCCCGATCGCAGGGCAGGGTATACTCAAAAAGCAAGGATTGGGAATCATAAGATTTATGTTCGTACAGGCGAGTACGATGATAATTCCCTCGGTGAAATATTCATCGATATGCATAAGGAAGGCGCAGCGTTTCGTAGCATGACCAATTGCTTTGCAATTGCTGTTTCCCTTGGCCTGCAACATGGTGTTCCGCTTGAAGAATATGTCGATGCATTTGTGTTTACCCGGTTTGAGCCTAATGGCCCAGTTCAGGGTAATCCCCATATCAAAATGACGACTTCCGTAATTGACTACATCTTTAGGGAATTGGCTATCACTTATCTTGGTCGCCATGATTTGGCTCATGTTCAACCTGAAGACCTTCGGGCGGATGCGATTGATCGTACTCCTGCGACTCCAGATTATGAAGCTGATCTTTCAGATGAAGAAGCTGATGAAAGGGATGAAAAGTCTATTGCAAGGCAGAAGGCCTTCTTTATTCCCCGTACGGAAAATCTACGCCCTATGAAGGGCTCTAGCGAACAGCGTTATTCCTCAACCAATGGCAACCATACTGCGGCCTCTCATGAAGAAGCGCATTCGGTATCGCTTGCTGCTAAGCCCGATGATCGAATTCGCGTTGCTAGGCTTAAAGGGTATGAAGGCGACCCATGTAATGAGTGTGGCCAGCTTACTTTGATACGCAGTGGCGCATGTTGCAAATGCGATACTTGCGGTGCAACTACTGGTTGCGGTTAACTTTTTCAGATGATTAATCAAAGCAGACCACGAGAAATCTGGGTCTGCTTTTTCTTTTTTAGGACTTCTTGGAGTTTGATGACTACCATGCTTGTTGGGTTAGGCAAAAGTACATTAAAGCGAGGACTATAATGGTTTATCTTTCGAAAATTTACACTCGGACTGGCGATAAAGGTCACACGGCTCTTGGTTCGGGGGCAATGGTCTCAAAAGATCACCCCAGAATCGAAGCCTATGGCACTGTGGATGAGTTTAACTCTAATCTAGGTGTTCTTGCTTGCCATTTGCCTCAGGGGGCAGATTTGGAGTTTATACGCAGTGTGCAAAATGATCTTTTTGATTTAGGAGCGGATTTGTGTGTGCCATCAGCAGATGGGGCGCCAGATAATAGGCTGCGGATTCGCCCTGAACAATGGGAAAGGCTCGAGAAAAAGATTGATGAATGGAATGAAAAGCTTTCACCTTTAAACAGTTTTATATTGCCAGGCGGTTCGATTGTTGCCAGCTGGCTTCATATATGCAGGACCGTTTGCAGACGCTCCGAAAGGTTGGTAGTCCATCTTTCAAGCTTGGAATCCGTCAATGAACATGCAATTATTTACCTTAATAGGCTTTCAGACCTTCTCTTTGTGATGGCTAGAGTCTACAACAACAATGGGGCTGATGATGTACTTTGGGCCCCAGGTAAAACACAATCCAAGTAAACCCAAACAGATTTGAGGTTAAGATGGCACACTTTATTCTGAGCGCTTTTGCAGATGAGATCTCTCCAGATCCTGTGGAACAAATTAAAGTTCTTGAAGCCAGCAAGGTTAAGTTCATCGAATTTCGTTCGATTTACCAAACCAATGTTTTGGATCTCTCTGATACGCAAATCTCTGACTTTAAAAAGTTGCTTGACCAGCATGGCTTTGGCCTCAGTGCAATTGGCTCTCCTATCGGAAAAATCAAAGCGGACCAACCCTTCGAGCCTCATTTAATTCGCTTTCAGCGGGCGATTCATCTTTGTGGCGTTTTTGGTATCAAGAACATTCGCATTTTCAGCTACTACCTTCCTGAAGGGGATCAATGGCCTAAATGGAAGGACGAAGTCTTTCGCAGAATGGAAAAGAAAGTTGAACTCGCCAAGAGTGCCGGCGTGGTTTTGCTTCACGAAAATGAGCATGGAATCTATGGCGATTCGCCGGACAGGGTTCACGAATTGCTTTCAAGGTTTTCCTGTGATCATTTTCATGCTGCTTTCGACCCAGCTAATTATGTCTTTTGTGGTTATGATCCTTGGGAAGGTTGGCTTAAAGCCCGTGATTACACCACCCACTTTCATGTCAAGGATTGGGTTGCAAATGAAAAACATGGATGTTTGGCAGGTACGGGTGGTGGCATGATACCCAAAATTATTGCGGATGTTCAAGCGCGCGGCTACACGGGGTTTGCAACCTTGGAACCCCATCTGCTTGGTGGCGGGCCCACTGGTGGAAATACTGGTCCTGAATTGTTTCCCAAAGCCATTGAAGCTTTCAGGGCAATTGTTACTAAAGCCGGGGCTACATACGCTTGATTTATTTTTTGAAGAATCGAGGTTTTTGACATGACCCTGATTCACCTCCGTGTTAGCGATTCAAAGACCCAAAAGCCTGTTCCTGTTCGTATTAGAGTTGCTGACCTTCTAGGGAATTCTTTTCATCCCCTTGGAAGGCAGCAATTCTTTTTAACCGGCCCTCATATGGCGGTAGGTGGGCAGGTTGCATTTGAAAACAAAAAATATTATTACATTGATGGGGCTTGCGAAATTAATCTTCCCCCTGGTGTTTACAACTTCGAAATAACCAAGGGCGAGCGATTTCATAAGGTTTTTAAAACCCTTGAGATTAAGCAGGGGCAGGCTGCCTTGCGCATTAACATTGAGAGAAAAACGAATTCCCCATGGGAGAATTGGATTAGTGGTGATGCTCGTTGTCATGATCTTTCTGGGCCCGCAGCGGTTTTGGAAGGCTCATCTGAAGGCTTGGATCTAGTGCATTTGCTTGCCTGTGAAAATATTCTTCCGGGAACTGATATAGTTGATGCCTCTAGGATTCTGGACTTTTCAGGTCAGGAAATCGCTTTTGAAAAATTTGGGTGCAGTCTTTTTATAAACACCCTTAATCATCATCCCTTTTTGGGAACCATCGGCATCATTCATTCTCACAGGCCTGTTTTTCCTCTCGTTTCTTCTTCTGCTGAATCACCTGACATTTGGTCTGTTGTTGATTGGTGCAGGCAAGGGCATCGCAAGAATGGCCTCATTACTTGGGTTTTTGATGCCACTAATGAATATCAGGGAGAAGCACTTGCTGCATTGATCTTGAATGAAATTGATCTTTTTGAAATTTCTAATCTAAGCCTAGATGACAATTCGCCTGTGCTTTTTTGGTACATGCTTTTAAATGCTGGGATCAAAGCCAATGCAGTTGGGGCCAGTGGCAAAAAGAGTAATACGGTTTTTCTCGGAAATCCCAAAACTTGGTCCAAAATGCCGTCTTTATCTGATTCACCTGCTCATTTATCTTGGTTGGAAGCAGTTCGTAAAGGAGATTCCTTCTTTAGTGTTGGGCCATTTTTAGAACTGACGATCTTAAATCTCACGCCTTTAAATAAAATCCAATTAATTGCCCACGATCTTTCCCATGAAGATGAAATTGAATTGGTGATTGATGGTAAAACCACAACGATTGAACGGGATAAAAGCTCGGCAAGTGTAACAATTATCAGGGAGTTAGACCCAAGTGAATTTGAATGGCTTTGCGGCAGAGTGATCAGTTCCCACAATAATAAGCCCGATCTTAAAGCCCATACAAACCCGTTGTTTTCGTGCAATCGGAACAGTACAGCCAGTCAAGAAAAAGCCTTCGCAATCAAAAAAATCGAGGTTTTGTTTATTAATACCGAGACTTGGCTACGAACTCTTAGCCCGAAAGAGAAAAAACGAGTCGATCAGATTCTTGATATCCTTGCTGAGGCAAAAGCTAAACTTGCTTGTGGAAATTAAGTTCACTTTCCATGATGATATGGCATGACGATTAAATAAAAGGAACCACTAGCAGGTTGCCATTAAAAACCATTATTTTAACGGGTGATTAATTGATTTGTTGGAGTGAATCTTACCCTGTTTTACTTGTCGGAAACTTTATGTTTAGCGGGCAAGTGATGATGGTGAAGGTTCCAACAAGCCTGCATCCTACTATAATTTGCAAAACAAGCTTTTCTGAGGAGTTTCATTATGTTAGATCGAATTGGCTATAAGGGTATTACTTTTGACGATGTCTTTTTGGAGCCTGCGTACAGTGATGTGGTTCCCAGAGAAGTTGATTTACGTACCTTCCTGACTAAAAACATCAAACTAAATATTCCGATATTATCTTCCCCGATGGATACCGTTACGGAAAGTGACCTTGCGATAGCTTTGGCGCAAGAAGGGGGGATGGGCATAATACATAAAAACTTGTCCATTATTGATCAAACCCGTGAAGTAGACAAAGTTAAACGGAGCGAAAACGGTATTATTACTGACCCGATTACCTTGCCTCCAGAAGAGAAGGTAGTTAATGCGCGCAGAATAATGGAACAAAACAAGATAAGTGGTGTGCCAATTACCATCAATGGACACCTTAAAGGAATTTTAACCAGAAGGGATTTAAGATTCCTAACTAATACTAATCAGCAAATTTCCGAGGTTATGACCAAGGAAAATCTAGTAACTGCACCAGAAAATACAACTCTTGAGGAAGCTGAAACGATTTTAACGGAAAATAAGGTCGAGAAACTTTTGCTGGTTGACGATAAGTTTATACTGAAGGGTATGATTACGATCAAAGATATTGACAAATTGAGCAGCTTTCCAAGTGCCTGTAAAGATAGGCGAGGTAGGCTGCGGGTCGGAGCTGCTGTAGGGGTTTTTGATTTCGAAAGAGTCGAGTCCCTTATTAAAGCTGGTGTTGACGTCTTGGTTGTTGATTCTGCCCATGGCCATAGCAAGAATGTGATTGAAACGGTCAGGAAAATTAAGTCTATGTTTTCGATCGATTTGATTGCAGGAAATGTTGCTACACTTGAAGGAGCTAAAGCCTTGGTTGATGCGGGCGCTGACGCTGTGAAGGTTGGAATCGGTCCCGGTTCCATTTGCACCACCAGAATGATTTCTGGCGTGGGTGTTCCACAAATCACTGCCATTAACCAAGTTGCAATCGGCCTTAAAGAACTCGGTGTTCCCGTCATTGGTGATGGTGGCATCCGATACTCAGGAGATATTACCAAAGCTATTGCCGCTGGTGCAAACTGCGTAATGCTTGGGAGTCTTCTGGCTGGCTTGGCGGAATCGCCTGGTCAGATCATTCTTTACAAAGGCCGAAGTTTTAAGACTTATCGTGGAATGGGATCACAAGGTGCCATGATGGCAGGTTCCAAAGATCGCTACCAACAAAGTGGTGAATCTAGCATTGATAAGCTTGTTCCGGAAGGTGTGGAGGGTCGGGTTCCATATAAAGGCCCGCTTGCCCCTTTTATTTATCAGCTCGTTGGTGGGCTAAGGGCAGGGATGGGGTATTGTGGTACCAAAGATATTGAAGAGCTAAGAACAAAAACTAAATTTATTCAAGTTAGTGGAGCTTCCGTGGTGGAAAGTCACCCTCACGATATCTCCATAACGCACGAGGCCCCGAATTATTCTTCGAGGACAGACCATGCGCACAGCGATAGTAACTAGATTCTTGGCAGTAAGTTTTTCACTTGCTGCAGCTTTTGCAAATGCTGGGGAAGCTGAAGTTAAAATCGGCTCTACCCCAACCCAAGGCCAGGTAATTGCGACTGGATTGAAATCAAAGGCCCCAAGCCGTGCAACGGATGTTGCAGGCCAACCAATGCCCTTGATTAACGACCCTAAGCCAGGCCAAGATTTGCTATCTGCCTATCAGATTCAGCTTGATCCCCCTGGCTCAGAGAGGCTATTTAGGTTGGAATCTGAAGATTCCCTGCGCGAACGAATGGGGCAGGAAAAGAAATCAGTCGATCAACTCGAACGCTTGGTTTTTCCTTCCGATGTTGTACTTAGTAACAAGAAGTACGATTATCAATGGCGTAATAATAATTGGGCCAAGCATGACCGAAAAGTTGAACCTTATTATCTTACTTATGACAGGCTTTTCTTTCAGGAAATCAACAGCGAAAGATATGGCTGGGATTTGGGCGCGGTCCAACCGTTTGTCTCCACCCTTACTTTCTTCTTCGATTTTGTGACTTTACCTTATCACATGGCAACCGATCCTTTCCGAAGGTATGACAGTAGCTCGGGGTATTGCCTTCCAGGCGATCCAGTTCCTTATATGTGGTATCCACCTAATGTAAGCGTGACAGGTTCCGTGTCTGAACTGCTTACCATTGCTTTGCTGATTGCAGTATTCCCCTAAAGGTTTCGATTTAAATAAAAAAGGAGTGGCTAATGCCACTCCTTTTTTTGTTTGATAGCGGGCAAGAATGATCAGTTCTTTTTGTTAAAATCGCCTGCCCAGATGGTAATCATTTTATCAGCAGTAACATGCTTTTTGAAAGCATCTACAACTTCCTTCGAGGTCAGATTCTTGATTTTTAGTTCAAGAGCCTTGTAGAATTCCATGGATCGGTTGGCTGCAAGGTTTTCTGCAAGGATTGATGCTAATCTTGAATCCGTGGTTCTTTCGATTTTCATCTGTGCAAGAAAAGCTTTTTGGCCTTCTGCAAATTCAGTGGCATCGATTCCTGCCTCTACGAATTTTTTGATTTCATCAAAAACCGCAATATCGACATTCTTTATTTTAGACGGGTTGCAACTTGCCATCACCGTAAATCTGGCTGATAAGTCTTCTGCATCTGCATCAAGGCCAGAGCGGACACCATAAGCAAGGCCTTCCTTCTGGCGTACCCGGTTTCCAAGTCTAGAGCTTAAGCTACCGCTGCCGATGATGAAATCTGCCATTGCCAGGCCGGCAAAGTCGGGGTCTGAATCTTTGAGAGGAAAAACAATGCCCGACATGAACATTGCGTTTTCCTTATCTGGGGTATCGATGACAAGTTTTTCACCTTTGTCAGCAGTCTTAGCGATTGTTTCAATTTTCTTGAAAGCCACTTTAGATTTTAGATCTAAGATTTTCTTTGCGTGTTCAGAAACAATCTGGGGTTCGAAGTCACCAACAACAACAACTTCAGCCTCACCTACACCAAAGATGTTTTTGTAAAGATCTTTGATATCTTCGATAGTAAGTTTATTAAGTCGTTCTGCAGATTCCTCGAAAGTTGGAGTGTATCGGACATCTGTAGGAAGGTGTGGAGAAAGTTTTCTTTGTAAGAGACGGTTTGCCAGCGCTCCTGGTTCTGTTTTATTCTTTTCAAGAAGGTCTTTGGATTGCCGCTTGATGATTTCCAATTCTTCTGAAGAAAAAGCTGGTTCGTGCAATACTTCATGCAGAAGTGTGAGCACGCCGTTGACTGCATCTTTTCTGCAAAGAATAGAAATTTGCAACTCGCCTGCGGAACCACTGATGCGCCATTGAGCCTGAAGTTTTGCCATCGTGTCATCAATTTCCTGCCTGGTTTTCTTTTGCGTTCCACGGGTTAAAAGCAGGGGCATGATGGCAGCGGCGGTATTCTTTCCTGCCAAATCTTTATCATTGCCATAATGAATGTTGATTAAAAGACTAACCACTTGGTTACGAGTCTTTTTGGGAAGATAAGCGTATTTCACAGTAGAAGACAAAGTGCCTAGGGTGGTGGTTTGAATGATATTTTCAACAGAGGGGTCGAAAAATTCCCCCTGTACCATGACTTGCCCACCTTTGTAATCTTTAAGCAGAGCATTTAGGTCGGGAGACGCAGGGATTTTAATTCGCTCTGCTTTATCGGTGGGATAATAGGTTCCAACCGTGCTATTGTTTGCAGTTAGGTAAGTTTGAGCGACGCGTTGAACATCTTCAGGTGTAACCTTGGTGATAAGATCTCTGAAGAGGAAGAACAGGCGCCAATCGCCTTTAGCGGCCCAATCACTTAGAGAAATGCCAATTCGATTGCTATCGGACATCAATAAGCTTCTGGATCGGGCGAATTTAGTTTTAGCTCTTTCGACTTCTGTTTTATCAACGGGCGAGGCGCGGAATTTGTCGATCGTTTCTAGTAATAAGGCTCGTGTTTTGTCGATATCTGCGGTGCCATCAACACTTGCCATGATTTCAAATACACCCGGGTCGTGCCAACCAAAAGCATAACCCGAAACGCTGGTAGCAACTTTTCCCAAGACCATGGTTTTGTAAAGGATGCCAGAAGGTTGGCTGGTAAGCACTTCTTCGAGGATTTCGAGGGCAGCGAAATCCGGGTGTGAGCTTGAAGGAGTATGATAAACAACTCCAACAGCACCAACTTTGCCCACACGCCTTAGTACCACTTGCCTTTGTCCATCTTGAGCGGGTTCTTCGGTGTAAGTTAATTCAAGGGGAGTGTCAGGCTTTTTGATCATGCCAAAGTATTTTTCAATCAAACCTAGGGCCTGTTCTTTTTTAAAATTGCCAGCAATCACCAGCATGATGTTGTCGATACGGTAATACTTTTTGTAGAACCCTTGAAGCTTATCAATTGGAACTCTTTCGATATCTGCTCTATTGCCAATGGTGGATTTACCGTAATTGTGCCAATCATATGCAGCGGAAAGCATGCGTTGACTAAGGATTCCAACAGGATCATTTTCGCCACGCTCAAACTCATTTCGCACAACGGTCATTTCCGAAAGCAAATCTTCCCTGCGGATAAAGCTGTTGAACAAACGGTCTGCTTCGAGTCGGATTGCAAATTCAAGATTATCACCTTCACTGGAAAGGGTTTCGAAGTAGTTGGTACGATCCACCCAAGTGGTACCATTCATAATCGCACCACGATCCTTCAAAGCCTTGGGAATATCGGGGTGAAGTTTCGTACCTTTGAAGACCATATGCTCAAGAAGGTGAGCCATACCACCTTCGCCATAACCTTCGTGCCTAGAACCTACAAAAACGGTTGCATTAACAGTGACTTTAGAAGTGGAAGGATCAGGGTAAAGAAGAATCTTCAGTCCATTAGCCATTTTGTATTCGGTGATATTTTCAATGGAAGTTACTTCTTTGATGGTTGATTTGGTTTCTTGAGCAAAAGCTGAAAGCAAACCTATTTGAGAAGTAAGCATTGAAAGCACAACCATAAAAAAAATCCTTGTCATTGAAATCTCCTTTTAAACAAATACTGCAGACGATGAGTCTGCAGTATATAGGTTGAGAGCAGTTTTGATAAATACTAAAAGCTTAGATCAGTTGACAGCCCCTTTTGCAGAAACATCGTAGCACCAAAGGGTATCTTTTTCCTTTAGGTAAAGTTTTCCGCCAATAACAACGGGATGATTCCAACTGTTTTTATCTGAGTTAGGGATTTTGAAAGAGCCCTTCTCTACATAACCCTTGGGGGAAGCTTCAACCAAAGCGACTACGCCATTGTCGTAACGAATGTAAAGATGCCCGTCTGCAAAAACCATGGAAGCAGAGCCTTTGCCTGCTTCGCGGTTTTCAGGCTTAGGCCTTTTCCAAAGAACTTTACCAGTAGCGACTTCAGCGCATTGTGGGTTACCTGAATCATCACGATCGCTGAAAATAAAATCCCCGATTTTGATAACGCCCCCGTGCTTGTTGGTTAAGTCCTTGCTGAAATAAACTTCACTTGCCTCAATGCCCTTAGCGGATTTGGTAAGCTGAACCAATCCTGCCCCACGCCCGTAACCAGCAGCAGCGTAGACTTTATCGTTAAAAGGAATGGGGGTTGGAATGTTGGCAGTGTTGGATTTAAATTTTGCAGGATCATTGCCGTATTTCCAGGCAACCTTACCGGTTTTTGCTTCAATCCCTACAAGTTCGTTGGAAAGAAGTTGCACATAGAATTTGTCATTGCCAATTGTGGAAATAACGATGGAGGAATAGCCAGCGGTCTGATCCAGTGGGCAAGCCCAGACCGTGGCGCCTGTAGCTTTATTTAATGCGACAACAGTATTATCTTTGCCACCGGGGGTACAAATAAGGTTGGCGCCATCGATGAGTGGTGATTCGGTATAGTTCCAGCCGCCTGATTTTCCGCCAAAATCCTTATTAAAGTTTTTTCTCCAAACTTCTTTGCCATCGGCTGCATTAAGACAGACGAGGTCACCAAATTGACCAAGTGCATAAACCTTGCCATCTGAAAAGCATGGTGTGCAACGGGTACCCGAATAATTGCCGCCTTCCTTGCCAACCATGGTTTGCCAAAGTATTTTGCCTGAAGCACGATCAAGGCCGAATACATAGGAAGATTTCTCGGTCTTTATATCGCCCATAGTGAAGATTTTATCAGCAACGGTGCTGATGCTAGAAAACCCATCGCCAAGTTTTTCTGTTTTCCAAAGAAGTTTTGGGCCAGTCTTGGGCCAATCTTTTAAAAGATTCTTATCAGTAGAAATGGCATCGCGATTGTTGCCTCTGAATTGCTTCCAATCTGTGGAGTCTACTGGGGTTTGCCCCAAGCTAACTTGGACAGTAAAGAATAGAATGCTGGAACATAGAAACGATCTCATTTTGTAAACCCCTTTTCAAACCGTGTGAGGAAAAACAGGCAGGTAGGGCGATGATAATTGTTTTGTGTCTATTAAACAAGGGGCTAATGTAGAAAAAAAGATCGCAGGTTAAATAGCCTGCGATCTAAAATCATGATTAGCAAAAGTTAATTCTTTTTCTTGGCACCCGGTTTGTTGTCTGGATTGGGTGATCCATCTTTACCTGTCACCATGATCATGCTTGCAAATGTTTTATTTTCCTGCTTTGCAAGTGATATTATGACTAAATGCCCCGGGATAATGTTTTCAGGTTTAGCTTCATATCCTGGAAGATTAGGATTGCTACCTTTGAGTTTTTTCAGATCTTGTTGTGTGTAGACTTTGATATTTCCTTTGTCATCGAAAGCTTCAACTGGTTCTTTGAAACGGAACTTTGTGGTTTCTTTGATCGGGATTTCCAGTTCTTTCCAGTCATTTACTGCTGGTGCATTTTTACCTTTATTTGCAGGCAGATTGTTGGGTGCTTTTGGGCTATGAATTTGAATAATGATGGATTTCTCGGTTGGTTCAGAAGCCACTTTACCTATGATTGTACTTCCAGTTACCTTTGAAATGTCAATCCGATCTAACGGAGTTTTATTTTTCTTGGCATCTTGCCCTAGAGCAGAAAAAGAAATAAATGCGATGCAAAGTAATACAAAGGAGCAAAGTTTAAGATACATGGTTCTACCCCGGAAAAATGAATGAGTTCTTTTAGGAACTTAAAACACTAACATAGTCTACCATAAAAGAGCATAAGTACTTAGAAGTTTTGCTCATTTGCCTGAGATCCCGCCAAAAAGCCAGTACTCCAAGCAGCCTGGAAATTAAATCCGCCTATGGGCCCATCAAGGTCTAAAATCTCCCCTGCTAAATACAATCCCTTCTTTAGCTTGCTTTCCATGGTCTTTGAATTCACCTCGTCAAGGCTTACTCCGCCAGTGGTTACTTCTGCCTTGGCGTACCCAAGGGTGCCTGTGATATTAACCGATTTTGATTTGATAGAAACCACGATAGCTTTGCGCTCATCCTTGCTTATCCCTGCGCATTTTCTTTCTGGACTAAAACCGATTTGACTGAATAACCCCTCAAGAAGTCTGCGAGGCAGCAGTTCACCCAAGGCAACAGAAAGTAGTTTTTTTCCATCTGTTGATGCAAAGGATTGTAGTTTTGCTTCAAGGTCGGTTTCTTTGACTGAGGGCAGAAAATCAAGTTTTAGGGAACTATTCTTAAAGTTAGAAAGGCTGTTAAGTGCCTTGCTCACATTTAATATGACGGGCCCGGATAAACCAAAATGAGTGAAGAGGAATGAACCCCTGTCTTGCATCATAGGTTTTTCATTGAGGCATGCAGTTACCCCTACATCTGGAATGGTTACGCCACTTAATTCATGCACCCATCTTGCATCGGTTTTCAAGGGCGCCAAGGCCGGTTGTGTTTCTTTTATGCTGTGGCCAAATTTCATTGCAAACTTGTATCCATCGCCTGTAGTTCCACATCCTGGGAAGGATAATCCACCCGTGGTAAGTATGATTTTTTTTGCGTGGAAAGTTTGGAGATTGGTTTTTAAAAGAAAACCATCTTCGGTGGCATCGATATCGAGCACCGGGGTTTCCAGCACAAGTGTTGCGTTTTCATGCTTTAGCTGATTCAGAAGCGCATCTAGAACATCAAGGGCTTTGTTGCTGACCGGAAATATTTTGCCTGTGGCTTCAATCTTGGTTGCAACGCCTGCTTGATTGAAGAAGCGGATTGTTTCATCGACGCTAAATGCAGCAAGTGGAGAGTGCAGGAATTTCCCATTATTGCCAAAAGCTTTAACGATGCCTCGATTATCGGTGTTGTGGGTGATGTTGCAGCGAGTGCCGCCTGACATAAGGATTTTGACGCCTGGCTTGCGATTTTTTTCAAGGACAAGAGTTTTGGCGCCCGACTTTCCCGCAGAGATACCTGCCAAAAGGCCTGCAGCGCCCGCTCCAACAACAATGACATCCCAGTTCGTATCCATAAAGTTATGCCTGCCTGCGAAAATCAGAAGATCAGGATTTCAAATCAGCAGGAGTCATTCCTATGGTTTTTAAGGCTTGGGCGAAGAAGTCGGCCCCAGCTTTTTTCATCAGTTCGTTTACTTTCATGCATTCTGCCTGCCATTGTTCGTCACTCATGCCTGATGCGCGTGGCGCAGTGCAAACTTCGAGGTAGATTTTTGCTTTGGGTTCTGTGCCGCTCGGGCGAAGGGCGATTTTTGCGAATTCTCCGCATCGATACACCAGCACATTTCGCGAGGCAGCATCTGTTTTACTTTTGATGGGCCCAAGCTTCCCGTTGGTGTCAAGAAAATCTGTTACGGAAGTTACCTCCATGCCCCCAATTGTTTTGGGTGGATTATTTCTAAGGTTATTTAGCATGGTTGTCATCAAGGCTTTGCCCTCAACGCCAGGCAATGCGATGGGCAAGCCTACATTTCGATAGTAACCAAACCTTTCAAACAATTGGTTGAGGTATTTCAAAGTGGTCGTATTGTTTCTGAAAAGATAAAGTGCCCACTCAGCAAACAGTAAGGCTGCAGCGCCTGCATCTTTGTCGCGTATTTGATCGGTGCTCAGAATACCGTGGCTCTCTTCGGATGCGATGACGAAGTCACTTGGGGCCCCGGTAACATGGGAGTACTTGCCGGTACTTTCAAGTTGCCAAAGAACCTCGGAAACATATTTGAAGCCAACCAGCAGATCATCAAGAACTTGAACATTAAAATGTTTTGCGATCCTGCTGATCATGCCCGTGGTGACTTCTGTTTTGACAACAATAGCCTTTGGGCTAAGTTTTTTATTTTGGGCCATCATCTCGAGTTTAAAGCATGTTGAAATGGCAGCGATTTCGTTGCCGTTAACATAACGCCAGCCCCCTTGATCATCAGGAATCATGGCGCCCAAACGGTCGGCGTCTGGATCGGTAGCAAGAAGAAGGTGTGCGTTATGGGCTTTTGCAACAATTTCAGCTCGGTCGAGGCATTCAGGTATTTCTGGGTTGGGGGTTTTGGTGACATTTGGAAACTGGCCATCCGGAGACATTTGTTCTGGAACAGGAATGACATTAAATCCCTCCTTTTGCAGTATTTCCATGCTTGTCATAGATCCCACGCCATGAAGCGGGCTAAACACAACCTTGAAGGGTTCATCTTTCTTTGGTGAGGGAATTAAACGTTGAGCGCAGCAAAGGGAAATGTATTCTTTGTGTGGCTCTTCAGAAATAAATTGGATGAAGTTCTTTTTTACAGCTTCTTCCCATGGCATGGTGTGGATGTCTTGAACCAAGTCGACGAGGTCTGCCATGATCTGATCATTAGGCGGGACGGGTTGACCACCTCGTTCATCGTAGAATTTTCCACCGTTGTCATCAGGGGGATTATGCGAGGCCGAGATATTCAGCCCTCCTTGAGCTTTTAAAAGCCGGATGGAGAATGATAATTCTGGTGTGGCAATATAATGATTGCTAGTCAATGGAAGGGTGTAGGTATAGATACCGTTGGCTGCATAAACTCTGGCTGCATAAGCAGCAAGTTCTTTCGAGGAAAGATTCAGGGCAGGGTTGGGTAGGTTTGGGTTATATTGTTTTCGCTTATCCATGAAACAGCGCACATCATAAGCTAATGCCACATGTATTTTTTTAAGATCAGGGAATTGATGTTTGAGGTATTCGCAATGGCCTTGAACAGATGCGCCCAAAGTCCAAAGATTCATGCGGTTGGGGCCGACCCCTACAGGGCCTCTTCTGCCACCGGTGCCGAAAGGGAGAATCTGAGAAAAGCGATCTAGAAGCCCGGCCCATTTCTTCTCTGAAATCAAATATTCGATTTGGGGGCGGTACTCTTTGAATTCTTCATGGGTAAGCCATAGCTCTAGGTTATGTAATGCTTGTTTCTTGATATCTTCAGGAGCCTCTAGCGATAAAATTGATTCTTGTACTAAAGCGGACAATGGCATTGGTTACATCCTAGAATAAAATAATGAAGTAAATCCCGTTAACCCCACCTGTAAAAGTGATAATCTAGACAGTGTGGACAATTATTGCAATTGGAACTCCCAGAGTGCGTTTCACTTATCTTAGGAATGGCCATAAACCATGAAATACCCGCTGGAATTTGAATTTGATGTCGTTGTTGTAGGAGGCGGGCACTCGGGCATTGAGGCCGCTTTAGCTTCTGCAAGGATGGGCCTTAAAACTGCACTTTTAACAATGAGTGCCGAAACCGTTGGGTTAATGAGCTGTAATCCTGCAATTGGTGGAATTGCCAAAGGTCAGATTGTTCGAGAAATTGATGCATTGGGCGGCGAAATGGGCAAACTTACTGATGCCACTGCCATTCAGTTCCGCATGCTTAATTTGACTAAGGGGCCTGCAATGCATTCCCCTAGGGCCCAAGCCGACAAAAAACAGTACCAGATCCAGGCTAAATGGACCGTCGAGAAACAAGAAAACCTCACACTCCGTCAAGAGATGGTGGAAAATATCCTGCTTGAAGATTCCACCCAGGATGATGGTTCGGTTCGTACCGTAAAAGGTGTTATTTGCAGAGGCGATACTCTTTATCGTGCCCATTCAGTGGTTCTAACAACTGGGACATTCCTTAAAGCCATCATGCATACCGGAGAAGCCAAATCGCAAGGGGGCAGGGCAGGGGATGCGTCTTCCGAGAGCCTTAGCGAAAGTCTTATTTCTTGTGGGTTTCAGTTGGAAAGATTTAAAACAGGAACACCTTGCAGGCTAAATGGCCGAACAATTGATTTCACGAAAACTGAAGCCCAGCCAGGTGATATTAACCCTAGGCCTTTCAGTTTTTCGACTAAGAAAATTGAACAAGAGCAGGTTCCCTGTCATATCACATACACTAATTCTATGGTTCATGATCTGATCCGCGACAATTTGCATCGTGCTCCAATGTATTCAGGCCAAATTAAATCCCAGGGCCCTCGTTATTGCCCTTCGATTGAAGATAAAGTTGTTCGCTTCGCAGATAAAGATCGGCACCAGATTTTTTTAGAGCCCGAGGGGCGCACCACCAGCGAATATTACTGCAATGGTATTAGCACAAGCCTTCCCAAGGATGTGCAACAAAAAATGCTTGCGCTTATTCCAGGCTTGGAAAAAGCAGAGATCCTTCGTTGGGGATATGCTGTTGAGTACGATTATTCTCCACCCACGCAATTACACCCCACTTTGGAAACAAAATTCATTGCAAACCTCTATTTTGCAGGCCAGATTAATGGCACTACCGGTTACGAAGAAGCTGCAGCTCAAGGTTTGATGGCAGGTATCAACGCAGCCTTGAAAATCAAAAAACTTGCGCCGCTAATCCTTGATCGAAGTCAGGCATATATTGGCGTTTTGATCGACGATTTGGTGACAAGAGGGGTGGATGAGCCTTACCGAATGTTTACCAGCAGAGCTGAGTATAGGTTGCAATTGCGCCATGATAATGCGGATAGAAGGCTCAGCCCAATTGGCAGGGAGATCGGCTTAGTGGATGACGAAGCTTGGAATCGTTTAAAGGAAAAAGAGAAAGTAATTGAAGAATCTATTAAGGTGCTGCGCGAGAACCATATCGAGCACGCTTCGCTAGAGCAATGGCTGCGCAGGCATGATGTAGATTGGCAATCTTTGGTTATGATGGCACAGGAAAAATTGGGTTTAAAATTCGATCTTCCTGCGGAAGTTGAAGAACAGCTTGAATTAGAAATCAAGTATGCGGGATATATCAACAGGCAGACGGTGCAGATTGAGCGATTTCAAAAGTTGGAAACAAAAACAATTCCTACTAACTTTGATTATTTGGCAATTGCTCATTTGCGCCAAGAGGCTAAGGAGAAGTTCAACAAGATAAAGCCTGCAAATATTGGTCAGGCAGGACGAATCAGTGGAATCAGCCCATCGGACATCGCAGTGTTATTGCTTTATTTGAAATAAAAGTTTGGGCAATTGATTAGAAGAGAAGGTTGGGCATTCGGCCTTCGCATCATGATCAACCCCCTTTTTGTTTAAACCGTGATGCGGTACTAAAGAATTTAAATACATTCAATTACTTGTGAATTAAAGCTACCTATCTTTACTCCTTGACAATATAGGGAGAAGGGGTAATATGACATTAGGCGAGCAATCGTTTTAATCGGCTTATTTTGTTTATTTTAACATGGATTTTGAAGTAGATAAATGGAGAACCTTGTGAGGTTGGCATGATCCTATTGAAATCGTGCCTTGCACAAATTTAGTTCTTCATGGTAAGCAAGTATATATAGGGCAGACTGGATGACTCGCAGTTTGCATTCGAGACAGGGTTTACGGTAATCAAGGTGGTTCAAGGAAGAATCTTGGGTTGACTTGTTATCTTGCGTGAAGATGATTTTGTTTACTCAAAAACGCTGGCTAGCTGGTGCCAGGAAGGACATTAAAGATGAAAACTGTTTTTACGACCGGAGAGGCTGCTAAAATTTGTAAAGTAAGCCAACAGACTATCATCCGTTGTTTCGACAATGGCCAACTCAAAGGATTCAGGGTTCCTGGCTCTCGCTTTCGCAGGATTCCCCGTGAATCTTTGTACAAATTCATGAAAGACAATGGTATCCCTACGGATGCGCTGGAAAGTGGCAAAAGAAAAGTTCTGCTCGTTGATGACGATACAGAATTGTTGGAATTGATGAACAAGGTTATCGAAGACGATGGCCGTTTCGAAGTTCGCATTGCAACCAATGGTTTTGATGCTGGCATGATGGTTAAAGAATATCGCCCAGATGTGATTGTTCTTGATGTGATGTTGCCCGATATCAATGGTAAAGAAGTTTGCCACCGAGTTCGTGCTGACAGCACTCTTGAAGAAGTACGAATTCTTTGCATCAGTGGTATGATCGAAGAAGATAAAATTCAAGAACTTCGCCTTGCTGGCGCCGATGATTTTCTCAGCAAGCCTTTCGAAATCGAAGAACTTATTGACCGTATGTGCCAGTTGATGGATATCGAATCCACCTCAACAACAGGTGCAAGATAGTCTCAATTAGATGATAATTTGTGGGGAAGAACCCTTACCATTAGGGTTCTGCCCCTCATTTTTTCCATGGTCTTTTGATGGAGTATGCCTGTGGCAGCCTTGGCCGAGCATGGAAGTTCGGCAACATTTCTAAACCTGATAATGAAAACCCCGTGGCTATTGCCTAGGCTTTCTTCTGTTTCTGATTTTATATTCAAGCCCTTGTCGGAATCATGGCTTGATATTAAGACTGATCCAGGCGCAGTTTATTTATTACTGCGATATTCAGATTTGCATGCTGATACTGATTTTCCAGCTTGTTTAGAAAATGCTAGGCCAGCAGTTTCTGAAAGCGTGCTTTCTCTTTTACGCATGGGTTTTAGCCTTGATGCTACCCTTGTCAGCAATGATTCTCTTGTAAATGCATTGTGTAGGGCAGCAATTGCTTCTGAAATCGCTTGCATTACAGGCAAGGTTTCAAGTGAACTTGCCTGGATAGGTGCATTGTTTTTTGATTTCAAATCGTTGGCCAAAAATCATGTTCAAGAGCAAACCGATAATGCAACCCTGATGCGTCAGTATGGTTTGCCTGTCTGGTTAAGGCTTGTTAATTTGTTGTCGGGGAAAGATGGCCTTGAGATAGCGACTGCCGCAGGCCTGCATCCATACTTGGGCGAAATATTATTAATTGCAGATCAATATTCTCGTGACGGGCAGCAGGCTGGGAAATCTTTGTTAGTGAGACAGTGGGAAAAGAAATTAAAGTGTCCCGGCCTTTTGGATAAAATCGATGTTGGTGCGATAGTTAACAAATGGTTTGGTGGTAACATTAGGACTTTTGTTAATTCCAAAAGAAAGACGCCTGAAAGTGTGATTGCAGAGAGTCTTCAATTTGCAATGGATAGCATTCATGAGAATCGCTTGATTAAATCCCGTGATAATGTCGAATCGGAAGCATATAAGGCCGCTTTGCAAAATCAGATTCAATCTGGATCGCAGCGCCTTAATGAAATGAAATTACAATCTGTAGTGGAGCTTGCTGCGGGTGCTGGGCACGAATTTAACAACCCTCTTGCAGTTATTCAGGGGCAATCACAATTTATTCTTGCTCGAATGGACGATCTGGAAATCGAAGAAACTAGGGAAAAACTTAAAGATTCTTTGGAAAGCATTGTAAGGCAGGCAAAACGAATTAATCTGATTCTGCGCAATTTAATGCAGTTTGCCAGACCTAATGTCCCTGCACCTGCCAATTTGGAATGTAAGGGAATTGTTGAAACTGTAATCGAAAAGCTCGAAGCTTGGGCCATTGAAAAGAAAGTAAAGTTGTCTGCTGTGGCTGGGGAGCTTTTTAATTGTTCGATTTTTGCTGACCCGTATCAGGCTCGCACAATATTGGAAAATGTTACTCGAAATGCGATTGAAGCTGCTGGCATTGGGGGTTGGGTAAGAATTGGGTTGGAAAATTCTGGATCAGGCCAGATCCTTCTTTTCGTGGAAGATAGTGGCCCTGGGCCTGCAAGTGAAGATATTGCAAACTTATTTGACCCTTTTTTCTCAGGTAGGCAGGCGGGCAGGGGACAAGGGTTGGGGCTTTCCGTTGCTTGGAGGCTGATTAAGCTTAATAAAGGCAACATCTCTTTTGTCTTGCCATCTGGCTTCAAGCCGACTCGATTTGTTATTAGTTTTCCAATGAATGAGCTTTCTGCGCTTAATTTTTCAGAGCAAAGTGCCTCTGATTTTCACGACGCCATTATCAAGGCTGCATGATAAAAGCCATGGGTTTTAAGGCATATGCAACATAGCAACATTCTCAAAATAAATCGTGACTTTACAGATAGCAGTCTACCTTCTGATTCCTCTTCGCTGGAAATTAGGCTCGAAAAGGGGGATTTGATTTATCCTTCCTGGTCGCTTGATTCGATTTTTAATTCTGATGAATTAAAGGTTCTTTGTTCCCATAAACCCAAAGGTTTATGGCATCAAACCATTAGTTTTCATCCTAAGAATGGCAGACTGGCTGGATCTAATTCGAAAGAAATCGAAACTTTGCTCGGGCGGGTTTCAAAAGTTTTGATGGATAAAATTCAAGTTTTGCTTCCAAAGTATGAAGGGGCGATTCGTTTGGATCGGGTTGTTTTGAATAATGTTGAAGCTGCAACTTCGGGTGGAACAAATATCGCAAAAGATGATTTACTTCATCTGGACACTCTTAAGGGCGGACTGCCTGGCGAAACACGGGTGGTCAAATTAAGTTGCAATATTAATTTGACAAACACGCGAGTTTGGGAAAAAGGGCCTTCGCTTGCGTCTTTGTTGGTTGATAGTAGGGCTAGAGCTGAACTGATTTCACGGGGCAAATCAGGCTTTTATCATGATCATTCTGGTAATAATATCACTGCAATGCTCGAGAAAATCGGGGTTACACTAAGGCAAAGTGAAGTCATTCAGAAAAAAATCCCGCGCAAAGTTGTTGTTTTCCCTGCTCAATCCTTCTGGCTTGCAATGACTGATGTTTGTTTACACTCTACTTTGCGCGGTAGTAATGTGCTGGAATTAATGTTTTTTGTTCAGGATCAAGCTTTATGCTCGGGGGATCTTTCTGCCCCTTGTTTACTTCAATCCTTTTTTTCTTCCGCTATCAAACAAGCTGCTGCATAATTTAAAGCATGACAAATCTTTATTCGCAATGGCTATGCGCAGGGTTGCATGTTTGCGCACCAGCGTTGTGCCACAGTTGTAATAATTTATTGGAATATGATGAAGTATGCCTTTGCAATGGTTGCAGGGAATGGTTTCGGCACCCGGATGACCCAAAGTGTTTGCGTTGTAACGCTCGAGTTGGCCCGCATCTTGATACTGCAGATGGCTGTTTGTTGTGCAAGCGGGATCATTTTTATTTTGATAAAGTTGTGTCGTTGGGTTTCTATCAGTCTCAATTTAAAGATGCAATTCTAAGAATCAAACACTTGCAGGGTGAGCAACTTGCGCGAACCCTTGGAGCATTATTAGGGGAGCATTTTTCCTGCACTCAGTTATTCCAACCAGACTTAATTACTTGCATTCCGGTTCATTGGTGGAAAAGATTGATCAAGGGGCATAATCAAACAGAAGCTATTGCAACAGGTGTTGCCGATGTTTTAAAAAAGCCTTTTGTTAATTGGGTATTGCGAAAAGTTCGTCATACACCGGAACAATCAGGATTGCTTCCAACAGAAAGGCGTAAGAATTTGCGCCAAGTTTTTACAGCCGTTTCCCAATCATGTATACAAGGTAAACAAATTCTTCTGGTGGATGATGTTCTAACGACGGGTACTACTGCAAATCAAGTTGCAAAAACATTAATTTCAGCAGGGGCAAAGCAAGTGGTTGTTGCAGTTCTTGCCAGATCTTTTGGACGATAATGTTAATATGATAGGGTTGATTGTTATAATAGTTTTAGTTGGATAAAGCTTGATAAAATAAATGATACATCAGAAGTATTCATTTTTTTAATATAGTCTGGTTTTTTATCGATCAAATTTTTGACACCTGCTAGTTATGGGCAATAACTTAATTAAGTGGGATGGGGTTACAAATTCACAGGGTGTTCAGAGGGTAATTAAATGCTAGGTCGTTGGATTTTGTCTATTGCGTTTGTTTTAGCCTGCGGAAGTGCACACGCTTCCTCTCGGGCTGAAAGTATGTTTGAAGAGTTAAACAAAGACTTCGGGTCTGTCCCCAGAGGGCCGACTCTAATTCATCATTTTCGACTTAAAAATAACACATCTGAAACGGTTCACATTTCAGGAGTGAGGGTTTCTTGTGGGTGTGTCAGTGCTTCTGTTGCTAAAAACCAGATCAATCCAAATGAAGAAACCTCGGTTATTGCGCACATGGACAGCACCAGGTTTTCTGGTTCCAAAAGTGTTACGGTCTATGTGACTTTTGACAAACCAAGGTTTGAAGAAGTCAGGCTTTTGGTTCAGGCCTATGGGAGAAACGATTTCGCAGTATCTCCAGAGAATTTTAATTTTAATGAAATCCGCAGGGGCAAAAGTGCAGAGTCTAAAATCACTCTCAGATTTTATGGTTTTCCTAATTTAGAGGTGCTTGAGGCGAAAACTGAGAGCCATTATTTGAAGGTCAATTATGCTCTGTTAAAACGCGAAGGGAATGACGTTATTTACGAGGCAACCGCAGTGGTTCGTGAAGATATCCCGGTTGGTAAATGGTTTTCAGATATATTCTTTAAAACTAATGTGGGTTCAAAACTGATACCATCAAATTCTTTCAACGGTCCTATTAGATATTTTAATTGTTCACAATAATCT
>Ga0209033_1000032_pt1 | contig 58597 bp, 68 predicted proteins | sample LauGreFa1BDMLBDN_2_FD_188218 | JGI IMG/M metagenome (GOLD analysis project Ga0209033, IMG submission 188218) | Freshwater lake microbial communities from Lake Michigan, USA - Fa13.BD.MLB.DN (SPAdes) (version 2) | ecosystem: Environmental > Aquatic > Freshwater > Lake | place: Lake Michigan, USA...
ACCTCGAGCGGCCCAGATGCCGCTCTCGACGATGCCCTATTTACTGTGGAATTTTGGGGTTGGTTGTTAACCGAGCTAACCTCCCCCGGGCAGATTTGCCCGGGGGACTGCTCCTCCGCCTGTCCTGACATTTTCTTCTAGCAGGCGCAGGCGTTCAGTGATGGGGCGAAGGTCTCCAGTCTCGCGAGCTTTTGCCGCAAGTTCTTGAAGGAGCTTTGACTCATCTGGGTGGGATGTAAGGTAAGCAGCTAGATGCTGATTGTTTGATCCGGCAGATGAACCAACAGTGCCAACTCCGCCCATTCGATCAATCCAAGCATCAAATTCTTCAAAATTTTTGAATCCGAGCTTTTGCACATCGGCTTCTTTACGCATGAGTCTGTCGTATGGGCCGTAGAAGCCAGAGTAAACACCCATCGCCGAGTTAAGAGCAGTGGTTGCATTGCCTGCACGATCTTGTCTTTCAGACCAATTTTGAACAGCAGTTTTCTTCGGGTCATCAGTGACGGACTGACTGATGGTTGAGTTGTTGCGAGCCTGCTCGTTTGTCGGAAGAATAGCCTTGGTTGGCGTTTTGCTGTGATCAATGCGACTGATCTTGGAGTCGATGCCATTGACCATCTTGTCGTATTCGATGAGTTGCTGGTTCAAGTAGTCTTGAACGCTTCCCGTCCCGACTCTAGTTGAGCCGTCTGCGTTTTTGACAGTGAACTGAATGGTTGTTCCGTACTCGGCAAAGTTTGCCGGTTCACCGGAACTCCATTTAGTGCGCATGTTGCTGACGATGGTGCGAATGTTTTGCTTGTTCGCCTCAATCTCAGCAGCAAATTCTTTTGTGTACGCAGAGCCATTCCAGTTGGCTGGGCCATCGTTCTGGATTTTGGTCATCAGGTTGCTGATAAGTTTGCTCACAAGTTCATGAGACTCTGAGACGTGACGATTGACGGACTCGCCGGGGCGAACCGCCACGCCCTTTGCAGCCATGTGCTCAGACGAATACTTGATGGCAAGCTCCGGCTTGGTGCGCCACATGTACCTTCTTTGCAGGCCAGCCAGAACAACCTCTGCGTTGTCTGCTCCCTTTTCAAGTTGAGCCGCCGTCTTAACGACATCATCAAGCGGAGCGTCTGTCGACAATCCGCGCTCGACAAGGTTGACCAAGGCCAAATAGGCTGGGCCATCTTTCTTGAGTGTTCCGGTTTGAACGGCGCTGTTGACACTCGTCTTGACGTTGATCTTGAAGTTGTCGAAATACGCTTCTGCTTGAGTTTGACCGTACTGTGTTGCGGCTGCCTGACTTTGCTGGAAGTCGAAGCGAGCACGCATTCTTGTGAATGTTTGCTCGAAGTCTGTTCCAAGAACTTTTCGTGCTTCTTCGATAGTGGCAAAACGCTGCATGCCGACTCGTGCAGATGCGTTGTTGATGATGTCAAGCATCATGTCTGGAGTCATTGCCTGACCGCGATACGTCTCAAGAAGGGACTTGAGTTCACCGTCTGGAGCGGTCAACAGGTTGTTCAGGTCTTTGACTTTTCGAGCGTTCTCCGCAGAGTTTGTTACGTCTCTGCGATTTTTTAAGGCAGCAATAAGCTGATTGGTTTCCTGATCGGTTGGATTATTTAATCCATGCGCCGATGCAATTCCTTGAACGCGCTTCTTCAAAGCAGCATCGTCCATGTAAATCATGGTTGGATCATTCAACGTCTCGATGGCCTGAGACGCAGCCTGAATCTGAGTCTTGCGTTGAGTTTCCATGCGATCAGTCATGGACTGACGCAAAGCGTTCTTCACGATTGCAGGCTCTTTCTCAAAAAGAGCGTCGATGTCTTTTGGATCGTTTGCGTTTGTAAACCGAGGTGTTGTGATGAGTTCAGATACTCGATCATTTAGCTTCTTGGTTTGAATTTCCTCAAGACTGCTGCCGTGCTTTGACCACCAAGTAGCTCCTGCTTGTGGGCCGAATGCTTGATTAATTTTTTGTTGGGCAATGTCAGGAGTATCGGAAATCCCAATGAAGGCAGCGCCAGTGTCCAACTGCTTCTTGTTGTTCTCGAAGTCTTTTGTCGTTCTCTCGAGGATGTTTGAGACGACGCGCTGGTTTTGATTGCCAGCGATAGTCTGCATCATCGACTTTGATGGCAGAGCATCAGAGAAGTAAGGGTCTCCACCAGTGATTGACGAGCGGAATTGATCAAGCGCCTCTGCCGTCAGAGGCGTGTCGTTTTTTGTGGCCTCGTCGATAAACATCTGCCACGCTTTGGCGTTTTCCGAGCGTTGCTCGCGAAGGAATTTTTTTCCTTCCTCCCAACCCTCTATGTAGCCAGCATAGTTGCGTGCCATCGTCTTCCCCTGAAATTACTTGCCAGCCATCTGGCGCAAGATCGAACCAATCTTTTCATCAAGGCTTGCGGTTGTCCAGCCAGCATACTTGTTCGCATCGGTAGATGCAGTCGTGTAGCTCTTGGACAAGTCCGAGTATCCTTGGTTAACGCTCTGAGCAAGCGCGGAGCTTTGCTGCGGCAAGAGGTTTTTCTCTGCGTTGAATTGCGTGCCGTATACAGTGCCAACTTCGTTGAGCAGATTCGTTCTGCCTTTCTGGATTGTGTCTTGCATGGACGCGGAACGTTGCAGAGCTTGATCGTATGCAGCTTGATCAGCCTTCTGGAATTCAGGCATGAACTTCGAAACGATCTCAGTCTGCTGATCATTGTTCAGCGTGCTTTCGCCCATGCCTTTGGCAATGTTGCCAGCCCATGTGCGACTAGACACCAGATTGACAGCTTTGTTGATGTCGCCAAAATTTTGCTCGCGCAACGTCAGATAATCCTTTTGAATCTGAGACGGATTGACGTTGTAGGGAGTCCCCAAATAGTTGTACGCCTGCTGCATGGCGGCGTTCAAGTTTGAGGACTCCTCAAGAAGCCTGTCCCGAAGTGCAAGGTAGTCAGCCCGATTCTGAGAATCGGTCTGCATCATGTATTCGAGATACTTGGCTTGATTGGCTAAAGCAACTTGGCGCTCTGCATCTGCTTGGCGTGCGTTTGCATCAGCTTGGAAGACATCGAAGCCTTGACCGAGCATCTGCGCCCAGCCACCAGCTTCTCCGCCAATGAGCTTATTACCTACGTTTCCAAGAAATGAGCCGATAGCCATGTCAAGTGCTCCTTAGACGCTCATCATGCGAGAGCCAAAGCCCCTGCCCATGCGCGGGTTTTGCAGATAGCGAGAGAACGGGCCTGTCGCGACTTGCATTGCCAACTTCGAGCCGGGGACAAAACCAACGCCTTGCTGCCCCTGCTGAGACAACAGAACGTAGTTTACATCCGGGGCAACAGCTTGGTTTGGGGTTATCGGCTGACCAACGGGAGCCACATCACCAGCAGGCAAGACGGATGGTGTCTCAGTCTGCTGAACTGTGTCTGCCGGTAGAGCCTGAGTGACGACCTGACCCTCGCTTCCCATCAGGGCGCGACGACCAAAGCCTTCGCCGCCGGGTGGGTTGCCAGCAAAATTTTGCGGTGCAACAGCGTAGGTAGCAGGAGGCAAGCCTTCGGCTGACGGAACTGCTGTGCCGACATCCGCGCTCACCATGGAACGCAAGTCAGCACGGCGGTCGACCATCATCCCCGGCGCTTGGCCTTGACCAGCAACCTGACGTGTGCCGCCCATGAACTCAGGCATGCGCTCTTTCTTCTTGGCATCGTCCAAATAGCTGCCCATTGAAGGGGCTTGAGCCATTGGTGTTGCCGCCATGGCCTGACGCAAGAAGTCAAGTGGCTGTGCCGTTTGTGTGGTTGGGGTTGTAGCGCCCCCACCAAGGAACTGAGTGCTCACTGGCTGTGGTGTAGAGGGCTTGGTTTGGGTTGGTTGTGAGGGTGCGGGTGATCCGCCTCCGCCTCCGCCTCCGCCTAGACTCATGATGGTTCTCCTTTACAAGATTGTCTCAACGATACTACTAAGACGATTTTTGGTCGTCCTACCCTAAAAGAACTTTTGACCCCCAGCCAGACTGAGGCTCGTTTGTAAAGCCGGACGAAAAGGTGCTGTTGCCACCCTTTTGCACTGGGTTCATGGATGGGGCAAACGAGTTTTGATAGCTTGCTGACCTGCCCGCGCCACCCATTGCCGCTGGCTGCTGGAATGGAACTGGCGCTGTGTTTTGCATCTGCATTGCCATTGGCGTAATCGCTGGCCCCGACTGAACGTTTGGGTTCATGTAGGGCTTTGAGTCGTCCAAAAAAACCATTTTTTGATCTGCTGCCTGCGATTGTTTCTGCTGCAAAGCCTGCTGCTTTAGAACTTGCATGACGAGCGGAACAATCATTCCAAACATTCCACCAGATTGTGGAGGGGGAGCTTCTTGCGGCTGGGCAGTGCCAGTACCAGCGGTCATTTTTCTAATTGCATCTGCAAGCGCATCGGTCATGATAAACATATCAAAATTCCTTTCTGAAGTAGAGGCCGGTTTTTTCAAATCCAAGATGGCTGGCAAACGATTCCCACCTTGGGTCTAGCCCCATTCCCGACGGAACAAAGGTTGCGATGACAGCGCCGTTTTCTTTTGCCCAATGATCGTAGACACGCATCAACTGTATACCAGCCATGTGCCCACGGTCGTCTTTGTTGACAAACAAGAAGTCGTGAACACCCATGATGTCGTTGCTGAATGCGGGGTTCTCCAAATGCGCGATGACGAATCCAATTACCACCCCCGCATCCTCGGCAACCCAGAACAGAGTCCATGGATTTTCGATCACGTTCTTCCCGTAGGCCACCGACTTAACGGGGTCAAACGAGACCATTTTGTAAATGCTCTCATGCCAAAACTGTTCGGCAAGACGAAGGCATGCTTCGATGTCCGTCTCAGTTGCTGGCCTTACTTTCATGGTTTACCCTTATGCGTAGACCACGTTTTGTCCCCACCCGGTGCGACGACCGCGAGACAAAGAGTTTGCAAATGAGCCGGAGTCGTATGGTGTGGACTGATACGAGACAGCACCAGTGTCCCTGTTCTTGACCTCGTTCAGCATGTTGACACCCGGAATGCCAGTGATGCTTGCGCCACTCGCGTAGGGTGCAGCGCCACCAATTACGCCGCCAGCAGATGTGCTGTTAATGGCCTCAGAGAATGGCAAGAAGTTCATTGCTGTTGCGCCCGGTAGCGCCCTTGGAGTTGCTGATCCGGGGAGATTGACAGAGTTCTTCATGGCTTGCTCATATTGGTCGGCAGCCTTCTCTGCGCCCATGTTCATGGCAAGAGCGCCAATGCCGCTTGCAAGCTGTGTGTTCAAAGCAACGCTACCAAGCTGTCCCATGGTGTTACCCATAACAGCCTTGGCGCTCGCATCCGGCAGCCAATTGATGACACTGGTTGCACCCTTTGCCAATGTAGAGGAAAGCCCCTCTCCCGCTCCCCACTCAGCCAACTTGGAGCCAAGAGTTTGAGATGCCGTACTGGCGGCGGCATTTGTGGCGGCGCTTCCGGCGACATTTGCCCCGTATGCGGCAACGCCACCCTGCTTGACGGCCTCGGTGGCGGCTGCATTTGTTGTTGCGGCTGCCGCATCCGCGCCTGCGGCAGCGGTAGTGCCGCCAGACATTGAAGCACCAATGTATGAAGTACCTGCGGCTAGTGCTGCTTCTTCCCAAGAGCCGCCGGTGGCCTTGGTGGCTACCGCTGAAGCTGCGGCAGCGCCTGCTGGGCCGCCAATGGCAAAGCCCACAATGGGCGCAGCAATGCGGACAATGCTGTCAAACCAACCGAAGTGTTGCTCTCCGGTGTATGGGTTGTACATGCCGTTCGGGTCGCCAGCAATGTAGTTGCTTGGGAGGCCACCTTTTTGGAGGATGGCTGCTTGTGCCAGCGTGGCGATGTCTGGGTTTGAATCAAGAACCTGCTTCGGAATGACCAAGTCACCGGGTTGAGTTTTTGAGGCAATGACATCATTCTTGACAGCATGCCAAGGGAAGGATGCAATTTCCTTCTGTCCGGGTATGTCAGGTAGATATGCCATTCAACGCTCCTTAGATGTTCAGTGTTGCAACGGAGACGCCAACCTCCAGCGTGTTTGCGCTTGTTGCCGAAGTAACGACAAGCTCAAGACGACGACCAGCATTTGTGCCGTCTACCTCGAGAACGGTTGGCATGTCCTGAGACAGGCGAGAGTTTGTGACCGCAAACGTTGTTCCGATTGTGGAGCCGTCTACCGACAATTGAATCGTACAAGTGCCGGACACTAGCTTTGCTGTGATGCCGTCAATACGAATCTTCTGCTTGTAGACCACGCCAAGGAAGTATGTTTTGTTCGTGACCGTTGCTGCGCTGTCTTCGTGCGGAGAGAAGAAGTCCAGCGTGTAGGTTGCGAAGGTGTCTGGCAACTGGTTGACTGGCATCTTGCCGCCGGAACCAAGCGTAGCCACGCCGTTTGCAGCGCCCATGTAGGTCTTGGGAACGACAGCAGAGAAGTCAATGTTGCCGTATTCCAGCGCCGTGCCAGTTCCGTTCACGCGAACATACTGACCAGCGTTTGATTGGAGGAACGTTGGCAAAGACGAGTCGGGAGAGGTTTGTAGCCACTGAGTGCCGTCGTAGAACTTCAAGACAACAGGTGTCTTAGAGGTGTCTAGCCAAAGGTCTGACGTTGCAGCATTCTGAGGAGTGCTGGAGGCGATGACCATGTTAGCTTTGGCAGCCAGCGTGGTTGCCAAGGACGCGACCTTTGCTTGTGGAATTTCGTCAGCAGCAACCGCTAACTTGTTCCAAAGAATGTATCCCTCTTCATTGGTGTAGTTGTCCTCGAACATGAGGCCAGCGACCGTCTTGAGTGAGGTGTTCTCAACGGTGAGCACGGTGATTTTGTCGCCGGACGACAGACCCGCAGGGTCGAGGAACGTGATAGTGTCGGCTGCCGCAGAAGCAAGGTAGTCAGCAGCGCCACCTTCTTCCTGAAGAATACCGTTGCGCCACACCAAAATCTTTTCGTCTTCTGTGTGAACGAAAGGAATCACGGTGGTAGAACCCTGAACTTCGGTGTCTTGACGACGGAAGTTTGTGACAGCCTGAGAACGGATCGAGTAGATGGTTACCTTGTCGCCAAGGCTTACGCCGTTCTCCAGCGTCACTGTGTTGGCGGTGGTGTCGTAAGAGAACTCAGACGGCAAGTTCGTATTGGTTTGACCAACCAAAAGCAGACCGTTTTGGTAAACAACAATGTTCGACACGTTAGGATCGAACGAATAAGACACGGTGTCAGATGTAGAAGTCAGGGCAGCAAGCGTTGCGGTTGCTGTTGCCTGCACTCCGCCAGCGGTTTGAGGCGCTTGAATCGTGACTGTTGGTGCTTGCGTATAGCCAATACCCTGAGTCAGGATTGCGATTCCAGTGACAGCGCCGGAGCCGTTGATTGTTGCCACCGCAGTTGGACGAGTTCCATCTCCATCTTGAGGGGCGGAGAAGGACACCGTAGGCGCAGTTGTGTAGCCAGAGCCTGCTGTTCCAACGGCAATAGAGGCTACCCCAGTGGAGATCAGCTTGTCTTGTCGGTTGTAGAAGAACGGGCCTTCGACGTTTCCAACAGACGAGCCAGACGGGCCGCGCAGAGACGCGATGTCATACAGCGTGATCCAGCCCGACTCCGTGCTGGAATATTGACCAACACGATATTGAAGGCCGGAGACGGTGTCGACTCGAAACTCAATGGGGCCACGGAACTGACCGGCCTCATCAAACAAGATGGCAAGTAGTTCCGCAATCGTCTTGTTGCCAAGTTCGGCGGTATTGATGTATCGAATTACGTTCTCGAAATCCGTGTGGATGTTTCCAGAGTTAACGTAGTTCTGAGGGTGTTGCTGTCGTAGTCGAGCCATTTTTTAAGTCCTTCAAGAAGTTCTTACCGTGACCGCAAAGCCAATGATCTTCAGCAGCCCCTTACCACGGGTCGTGAAGCGGAATTGAACGCCGCGATAGCGATGCTCGAACTTCCGCTCATATTGACGTGATAACGGAACATCTGGGAATTTGTCGTCCGCGCCGCCGTCTTCGATCAGGAACTGCATCGAAGTCAAATAGCGACCGCGCTCGTCAAAAGCCTCCACCTGAAGTTCGCCCTTGCCTGTCGCTTGCAGGATGAATGAGAACGACTCCTTGATGTCGTTCAACGCACCCTGCCACAAGATTGGTGTTGTGACGATCATCTCCGGGCTGAATTCAGCCGTCTGATCCTCAATGTATTTGCGCTCCCAGATTCCGCCGGGTGTGCCAAACACCGTGACACCGCCAAGCTGGCGACCGCACATGGCATTTAGGAAGTCCCCGGTAGACCACTTGGATTCGCCGCCCTGCATTGGGTTCAGCGTGAGCGTGAGCCTCTTGCACAGCAGGTCTGAGATTGGGAAGAAGATGTGATACTGGCCTTCGTCTTGGTCGAAGTACGCGGAGATTTGCTCCGGGTCTTGAACCATCTTGACCATGCTGCGATAGAGCGAGTCGATCTTGTTCGACATCGGAATCGAGAAGATTGTGATGCCGTTTGTGTCTGATCGACGCAACGAGTGAACGCCGTCCCTTGAGCAGAACATCAAGTCTGATCCAGCCGTGACAATCGAGTTGTGGCTGATTGTTCCGACCTTGACGTTGGCCTTATCGTCAATTGCCCAGAGCGTGTAGTCTGGGTGCAGTTGATAAACAAGCGTTTGGTCGTTCGTGAAAACAGCCAAGCGGTTGTTCTCAAACACGCCGAGACCGCGAATCTCGTCTGCGGTTCCGATGATGTTTGCAACGTCAATTTTTGCGGCCTTGGTTACGTCAGTGGAGCGAGCGTCTTCGTCTTCTGTAAAGGTGTCTTCAGCATCGACTCTGCTGATGTCGATGATTGTGCGTTTGTCAGGAGCGCCAGCAATTGCAAGACGACGTTGAATAGCCACACCGTATGCCGGTCTAGCGTTATTCTTTGTTTTGATTTTCTCGAAGACACTGCCGTCATACTGATACATCGCGTTGTCGCGAGAGAAAAACATGAGCTTGTTGTTAAACACCGCAGTGGTGACGACTGCGTTGCGCGGGTACACCTCGTTTGCTTTGTGATTTTTTTCTGAGACGAGGCTCATGCCGCCACCATCTTTTTGCGCCCAAGCTAAAAGATTGCGACCAAAGAACGTGACGTGCTTGATGAGTCGGTTGCCTTCTGTTCTTTGACTTGCGCCCGGGTCTCTCACGAGAGCACCGCGCCAATCTGCGAAACCGTTCAGAATGGAAATCATGTGCTGCTTCTGACCGGTATCCAGCGCGCCTTTGTCGCGTGACGAGTCAATGCCTTGGTAGTCCTCGTAAGGATATACCTTGACCTTGACTCCGGATGGCGCGTAAATCGTCGACATCAGTAATTCCTTCTCGCATCATAGGAGACAGCGCCGGTTGGTTCGTTGCCTGCACCTCTGTCTACGGGAGACAACTCAATCGGGCCGTTGCCGTATTTGCGGTTGAACAATATGCGGTTCATGCCTTTGAAATACATGGGGCCGTATGCCTCAACCTTGTTGGATTGTTGCTGGATTGCGTAGTGGTAAAGAAGGCCAGTCACCATGATTGGATCAGGAATAGGCCGGATTTCCGAGGGGTGAGTGTAGTAGTCAATGTCAACGCCCTCCCAGTATGGGTGGGCGCGAAGGTCTTCTATCACGAGGTTGCCGAATTCGGTAAACATCATCATGACTTCACCGTCGACAGTTCCGGGGTGCATGTCGCCGTAGCGGCGCAGCGCCTGAAAAACCAAAATCTCAAGAGGAGAGTAAGGCTCCGCAATGTGCGGGGAACTTGCTGAATATCTGTTGCGCTGCTCTTTTTCGTCGTAAAGATCGTGCCACGCGGCATTTGCCTCGTTCATCTTTGCTTTGTTGATGACCGTTCTTGGGTCTCCAGCGCCAGCAGAAACTCGCCCATGCACATCGACGTGAGTAGGCTCCTGCGTGGGCTTAAACATATCTTTGAGATGGGCCATGATGGATTACTCCTTTGCTTTGATGATGCGTCCACTCACAAAATGCGAGTGCATTTCAAAACGTTCAGCTAGTTCTGTGGGTATGCGCCAGCACAGATGTTTTTTGTCTTTGTCCCAAGCGGGAGAGTAGTCAGTTCCAGCGACCTTAATGTCGAATGTGATTTTCTCTGGCTTGGAGCTTACATAGTAGGCGTACTTGGAGGGGTCTTTTGAGACGGCAACAACAGTTGCAGCAGCCTTTTGAGCTTCCGTGACCTCAGCCTTTTTGGCTGCGCGCTTGCGAAGCTCATTTCTATCTGTCGTCTCAGAAGAGTCTTCGACTTGGGTGGTTTCGTTGTCAGACATTTAAGTCTCCTTTTAGTAAAAAGGGCCGAGGGGGTGGGATACCTCCTCGGCCCATTGTTGCCTAGAACTACCGAGGCTGTCGTCCGATCAGCTTACAGCAGACCAGTTCTTCACGATGGCGTGAGGCTTGGCTTGGAGCATCTCCAAACCGCACTCAGTCATGTACATGTGCTTCATGCCGTCGAAGTCGTTGTTCTGGATTTCGCGCTGCAACTGGGTGTCGCGACCTTGGAGGTAACGATACTTCAGGTTAGGCATATCCAGCACAACCATGGTCTGTTCCATGTTTGGAATCTGACGGAACATGGGGTGCATGTAGACGAGCAAGTCGCCAGCGAAGGTGGTGTAGCGAGTGAACGAGACACCGTAGGCGTTGTCAACCTGAGTGGGCTGCCAACGATTCTTGCCGATCTCCATCATGTTGGAGATAACGCGAGAGCCGCAGAAAGCAACTTTTTCAGTTGAGCCATAAGCGAACAAGTTCTCGATCAGCAGACGGTCGAACTCTTTCTCCGTGATCTTGTTGGCAGTTGCGAAGCCAGATGCAGCGTCGTAGACGTTGGTGATTTGGCTCAACAGGCCGCCAGTGAAGCGGGTAGGAGTTGCGGTGCTGCCGTTCTTCTCGTGACGACGACCGAAGAACATGGCTCGCTCAATGTCGGACATGTGCAGCTTGAGCGCCTTGGTCAGTTGCTCTTGCTCCTTGTCGCCAGTGCGCAAGTAGGTGTTCTTCAAAGTGCCACTGATCTGCACGGCAGTTTTGAAAATCTGCGTGTAGTTGTAGTCAGTGGTTGGATCGAACGACACAGGGGTGGGGCTAGTGCCACCTTCCTGATCAGCAAAGCCAGCAATGACAAGGTCGTCGTTGTCAGCAATGGTGAAGGAAGTGCCGCCAATATTACGCTCAACAGTGATGGTGTTGGAGCCGGTATTGGCATCAGCGGATGCGCGCATCAATTCACCAGTCTTGGTGTTGTAGATCAGCGTGCCAGCAACCACGAAGCCTTCGTCGTCGCTGTTGTCAACCGTGATGGTTGTGGCAGATGAGTTGTAGCCAGCAGCATCGTTGACCTTCAGAACGCGGTTAGGCAGTTCGTCGCGGAAGTGGTTGAACTTCGGGTCATCGGTGGCTTCAGAGCCAGCCATAGCAAGCAGAGCTTGCAGGGGTGCAGTACCGTTCGGCTCTAAAAGAGTGAACAGTTCGCGATAGTTGGTGGGTCGGAAGTCAGCCGAAAACTGACCCGTCCCACGCAGTCCGGTGATAGCAGCCATGTTGATTTCTCCTTGAAAAGTTGATGGCATTAGTTTGCGTGTTTCCAGTCTTTCGACTCAACTTCAACCAAATTAGCGTGCAGCATTGTGGTCTCGTCTCGTCAATCTCATGTCCCGCATGTGAGGCCGTAGCGTCTGTGGGACATGAGACAATTTTTTACCAAAAGTGAGAATCCGTCGTCCCTGTTACACCATGTTGCGTTTCTTCATGATGCTTTGGGTGACAGAGTCTATGAATGCTTGATTCTGGTCAGCAGCAGGAGGGCGACCACCGGCGGCTGGCTGTGTGCCAATATTGCCAGTGAATGCTGTCCGGCGCTGAGCCATCATACGCAAGCGTTCCATTTCGCCCGAGTTCATGTTGTTCCGGAAATCGGACACAACCTTGTCGGTCAAGGCGGGGTCGACAAAGTCCTCGATGGTGTAGCCCCGCTCGAAGGCGTAGGTGAAGAAGTCGTTCTCAGCCTCGTCTGGAAGCTGATACCTCTGCTGGGCGCTGTTCAGGTTGTTGGCAGCCATCGAGCGCATGTTTTGAACCTGCGCCTGATGTGCATCAACCACTTGCTGCTGAACTTGTCCTTGCACACCTTGAGCCTGCTGGAGAATCTGCATCATCATCTGCTTTAGCTGGGTGTTATCGTTTTGGAGCGCCGTCATTTGGGCGGCTGCCTGACGATAGGCCGGAGGCAGAGAAATTGCGTTCTCCTGCTCCCACTGCTGCATAGCCATCTCCATGTCGTGAGGAACGGGAAGGCCAACTTGAGTGGGCTGCGTGGGGGTTCCGCCCATCTGGGCGTTATGAACCATGGCATTCAGGGCGGTCGTCATAAGCTGAACAACCTCATTGGGGCCAACTTGGTAACCCTGCCGCGCTGCGGCTTCCTGAATTTGAGAGGCCATATCCAGCAACTGCTGGTTAGGAGCCACTTGCGTTTGATGGCGATAGTTGAGATCGCGATACCGTTGGAAGGTGTCCTTGATCTGGTTGGGAGACAGACGACGGGTTTGACCGTCTCCGAAGTCAACGTCGATAAAGGTCATGGCCTCCATGTTCGACTTGTCTCCCTCAGTCTGAGGTGACGCAGTCGCTGCCGCCTTTTCCATGGCGGTCGGTTTTTCTTGTGGATTCTTGGGGTCTGCACCCGGGGTATTCATCGCTTGCTGCCGCGCTTGAGCGTCCTGCTGCTGAGCCTGTTGCATACCCTGTTGCACCGTGCCAAGCGTTTGATTGACAACATCGTCAATGAACGTTTGGTCTTGCTGTTGATCTACTGCCATTTTTTTCTCCTTGTCAGCCGTAGCGGACGTTAATTGCCAGCCGTAGCGGGCGGTTCAGTGATGCTACTCTCGTTTTTCGACATTGCTGCTTCCATCAGCACGTCGTTCTCAAGACGAAGTCTTAGAGCGGTAGGTAGCTCGAGCAATCGGCGAGCAGCCCACATGGCTCCCCTCCGAAAATTGATTTCTTCCAACGTCATGTTGGGTGACTCTGCAATGTTGTAAGCAGCACGCAAGATGTCGTCTTGCATTGCCTGCTTGGCATAGGCCCATCCGGAACTGTTCTCCAGTTCGATGATGGCCTTGAGAGCGTCTTTAGGTTTCATTTGCCCCACTTGGTATATGCACCAACAGCAATGATACTCAGAATACCGAGAGTCAACCACTTCACGAAGGTTGCGAGGATGGTTTTTCTCACATCTCGCCAGCCATCTATCAGGTCTCTGAGGTCGGAAATGTCTTTACCTGCGTCATCATCATGGAGGCCAACGCCGCGCAATGCTTCGCGAGCGCCCTCTTGAGCCGCTTGCTTCAGAAGAATTTGTAGTTTTTGCTCATCTAGTTCCATGTTAATAGTCCACATTGTTGGCATCCCATACTATGACGGGACTCTCTGAAGGTTCGGTTGCTGAGTATTCTTCGACGCAGATTTGAGGCATCAGGGAGAAACATTTATCTCCGTCAAAGCGCTGGTTCCATGATGCTGTGAACCCGTTGTTGTAGTAGATATTTGTCCTGAAGTACCCCGATCCAGAGTAGTTCACAACTCGCCAGCGAATCGGCTTTTGCTTTCCTTTCCCCCAAGACGGAATCTCCGTCTTAAAAAACCTGTATCCATCAGAGTCGTATTCGCGATGAAACTGGTAGTCCATTGCTTCATCGCCAAACTGCCACATGTAACGGAACATCATGTAGTCATTCCTGACTGATGTTCCGTCTGAGGCTGAGCCTCCGCGATACAGGTAGCAGCCGACCTTGACTCGAATGATGCTGTCGTCTGATGTTGGCGTGTAATTTAAGAACATGCCATCAGGCAATGTAGCGCCCGGATTGTCTGGTTGTTCGTAATTGTTGCTGATCGTCTCAATGCTTGGGCGCGGCTTCTTCATCACCATAGAAACTCGACGCAATAGTTTTCCAGCGACCCGGGTCTTCCGGTCGTTGGTCACATTGCTGAATTTTGGCGATCCAATTATGTTCATCTCAGAAGTCCAGTCTTGCGCCATCCCACTCGATCACGGCTGGCTGACCGGGTTCGGTGTTTTCCCACTCTTCAATTGTGAAGCGTCGAAGGTATGCGTCCACACGACCGCCAAACATCGACTGATAGCTGTCGCCTTGATGCAGGTTTACCGTGTTGCCGTCCCAGCTTGCGGCGCGAATTGCCACCTGCTTTGTTTTTCCAGCGCCCCAAGAGGGCATGTCCCATGTGTATTCGTCGAACGATTCCATGGCGTATGCGCTCTTGTAGTAAACGTTGATTCCGTTTCCGTCTACTTCGCAATCAATTGAGTAGCGCTGATAGGTTGTGTCGCGATAGATGTATCCACCGCAGATGACGCGAATCAAGCTGTCGTTTCTGACTGGCGTGTAGTTGATTCGCCAACCATCAAAGTGCTTTGCAGACGGATAGAACCAGCAGCTATTGCCGCTGAAGTTGGGTAGACCCTGACCGTTGTCGGTGTCTGGCTTTGCTGGTCTTACAAAAGCCAAGCGCCGCAGGCAGGAGTACCCTTCCTCGCGGCGCTTTGTCTCCGAAGACGGCACGCCGCTAAACACGTTGTAGCCGTCACTCATTCAACGCTCCTTATGCAATACCGACTTGCGCCTTGGTTGCTTCGCGGTCTCTGAAGAATGCGGGGCATCCTTCTGCAACCAACCTGAGTTCATCTTCATCCGTGACAACACCCCAGTTGATTTCTGCTGGCTGCTCTGGAACTTGCACGCCGTCTTCAATGAAAAAATAGCATTTGCCATTGATTCCGTTCATGCCAAGAGACGTGAAATCGTCAGTCGGGTTGCAATGAGTTTTTCCATCCGGAGACTTGTAACCATAAATTGCCATTTGATCTCTCCTTAAATCAAAACTTGAACTGCGTTGTATGTGTTCGCGCCATCTGGACGGCCCGACATGTAGTTTCCAGCGTCGTAGCCAACCCAGTGGACAACGCCCTCTTCGTCCAAAGCCATCCAAGCATTTTCAACAGTAGCGCCTGAGTGATAGCCTTGAGCGGAAATATATCTGAGATGGTTGCCAGAGCGATTTGCAAAACCGACTCGACCAAACTGAGTCTGAGGAGAAGCCGTGTTCGGGCGACCCAAGCAAACGTTTTGATGACCAGCAGTAAAGGCAGCGCCGTTGCGGCGGTTGATGCGGTCATTCTTGCTGGCGTGTGCCATGACAATAACGTTGTTGTAGTAGTAGCTGGTGCTGGTGGTCTGACCAGCCCATTGAACATCAGATACCCACTGAACCTTTTGGTTGAGGACGGGGACGGCGCGATCAGTTGTATCGCCCAAGCCAAGCAGGCCGACGTTGTTTCGACCCCATGTGTAGAACGTGCCGTCTTCGCACAGGGCGGCAGACGAACCGTAAACGCCACCGCCGCACCAGCAGTCGATGACGCGCTTGTTGGTATCTACGCCAATCACGTTCACCTGTGTCGGAGTAGAACGAGAAGTTGCAGAGTTGTCGCCCAACTGACCATAGCCGTTGTAACCAAATGAATACAAACGACCATCAGCACGCAAGGCGAGCGTCCAGCCGTTGGCGTTGGCAGAGTCTCCACAAATTGCAACTTTTACGACCGCGCCGCCAATGTTGCACAGCGTAGGAGTAGAGAGGTTGGTTACAGTGCCGTTGCCGCATTGACCGCTGGTGTTCAGGCCGCAAAGGTAAAGCTGATTATCATTGGTGATGAAGGCAACGTGGTAACCGCCAGTGCGTACACATCGAACGTTTTGGTTAAAAACGGTGATCTTTGTGGGGGTCAAACGGTTGGTCGTGTCGCCATGGCCTAGCTGACCATAGTTGTTGTAGCCCCAAGAGTAAACATCTCCGTCTTCCATGAGTGCGTAGACGGAAAGGGTGCTCGCGCCATGGAACTGAACATGCAGATAACGCACTGGGCCAGCATCAATTGGGAAATCGACTTTACGGAAGAAGGAGCGACTCACAATGCCGCCGTCACCTTGCTGTCCGTTTACACCGTAGCCACAGCTATAAACAGTGCCGTCTGTTGTCACAACGGCGGTGTATTCGTAAGCTGAGACGACCTGCTTGATGTCAAACATTTCGTCTTCGGAGAACTCAATACCTTCGTTTGTGTAGTTGAACAGTGGAGGGCGCACAGGAATGCGAGCAGTTCCACTGATGTCCCCATTTCGACCATTTGATGGGGAACCCCAAACCCAAAATCCGCCATCAAATGCGACTACGGAGCCACCGCGATATGAATATCCGGGTTCTTGCACAACATCCCAAGTTCCGGCATTGGCTGCAACAGGGAACGTCGTGGCATCCTCAATGTAGTTTCCAAGGCGGTTGGTCGGGACTGTTGAAATTGTTGTGGGCGTTGAGGCTTGGGAGCCATCTGACTGCGTGTATTTGCCGCCTTTGTTGACCGAGAGGTCTGGGTTCTGACCAACGTAGTTGTTGTTCAGTGCGCGGATTCTGGTATGCGGCTTTGCGCCGGAGAACTGCCAAGAGGGAGCGCCGCTCTTGATTGTCAGCATGGAGCCTTCTGCACCAGCGCCAAGGCGAGCCTGCGCGCCAGCAGCAAACACCACCATGTCGCCGTTGGTTGTCATGGGGGTGGTGAGTGCGGCAGTGATGGCGGCAATGTCGACAACAAATTCAACATCGGTTCCATCGCAGTAGAGCCAACCGCGCTGACCAGCAGCAATCTGAACATAGTCAGATTGGGTCGAAGTTTTGACGCGGAGGGGGATGGTCAGGCGGTTGTCAACAACGCTAGACCAGCCGCGATTCGGAGCAATGACGCTCACAAAGGAGGCGGTGAAAGTGCCCGTATCTGGCTTGACGACAATGACTTCTTTTTGAACTTGGTCAGTTGTCAGGGTAATGACCGCAGTCCCGGGGGCGGGCTGAAGGATCACCTCCGCTGGCCTTGCCGCAGTGTCAATTAACTCGAGCAAAGCGTCTGCGCCCATGAGGCGCTCAACGGCTGTCGAGAGATAGACAAGGTCACGCGGTGTCGCGGACGATGCGCCAGTGGCTGCGGCTAGAGACGTGCCACGGGTCTTGATGGTTTCTACGAGTTCGCGAAGCGATGCTGTTGACATTTTTGGCTCTCCTTAAAGCACGTCAATTCCGAGTAAGGCATATTCCTCAAGCAAATCCAAACGAGGTTCTGATTCTGCCCGGAACAGTTGAACTTCTGCCAGCAACTTGTTGCCGTCAAAGATCATTGACCATTTCGTCTGATCGAGAACCGCGCCCCCTGTATGAGAATATAGACAAACCCATACCTTGTCGTCGTCCTCGACCATGTCGAGGCGATTGTAGGACTCGCCGGAGGTGTATTGCCCCATCTGGCGGAATAAGTATTGATTGGTGTTGATCCAACCGGCATTTGGATCGGTGAAAGTTCCGAAGCGACTCTGAAGATAGCCGGTTGCTTCGTTGACCCTGAACTGGAGGGTCGTTGGATTCAGTGAGCCGGTTGCATCGAAAATCTTGTCGAGCAATGCTGGCAGGGTGATGTCACCCTTTTCGCATGCTTCGAGGTATGTGTCGAGGACGTGGACTCCCGTTCTTGATGAACGAAGTTCAAGTTGCTCGCCTTTTGGTCTGGTAAAAGCCATTATTTCACCCCGTGTTCTTCGATGAACATAAGCAATTTGGCCTTAGTGAGTGTGAACTTGTCGTCCTCCTTGTAGCGTTTTTCGAGATACGCGACAGTGTCGGACAACGTTTGTATTGTTGCACAGTGCTCGCATGTGCTGGATTGCGGGGATTGCTGGGGAATTCCAGCAATGGCTTCTTGAATCAGAGCCTTGATGTACATGCGACCCGTGGGGGTCAAGCCTGACATAGACTCAAGTTGGGATGCTCTTGGGGATGACATCATCTACCTCCTTGTGCTTGGCTCAACGGAATGATGTTGCCCTTCTGGGCTTCTGCGGCAATTTGTTCTTCTGGCATGACAGAAGCGCCGCGCATCTTTTCCATGAGCGCCATTTGTTGAGACGGAGACGGGCCATTGGCCTGATCTTCCTTGGTGATTTTGAACTGGTCAAGGTCGCTAACGCCCATGGCGCGGATAGCCTCTTCGGCGATCTTGCCCATTTTGTATTCCATCTGGAGGCCGGACTGACCCATGATCTGGATCATGTTCAGCCAAGTCTCGGCGTTGCGGGTTGGTTCGATGGGCAGCGTTCCGTCGACCACAAGGTAGTCGATTTCTCCTTGAAGCATGGTGCTGTCGTAGTCGACATAGCCGTCTTGAACCATGCGGGTCAATTCGGATGGGGCATCTTGTTGGTTGAGACGAAGGCTGCCCTCGACGTTCAGGGCATCCTGAATGTTGGCGACCATCATGTTGACCATGGGGCGGACAGTCGTTGCCGACATGACTCGAGCCAGAACGCCAAGGCGCTGTGAGCCGAGTTGCGTCAGACGCTGAATTTCCGTTGCGGTGCGGATGCCGTCGCTGGTTGGAACGCCTTGCTGGGCATCGCTGGCGGCGGAGATGCGCTGCTTCAGGTCAGACATGGCTGCAATGTCGTTCCAGTGACCACGGGTTACGTCCGGAATCTCGGCGATAAACACGCCGTCACCGGGCTTTGCACCCGGCATTGTGCGAACCACGCCCCATGGGTTGCGGTCGATCAAGTCTGGGACGGATACCTGCGTCGGGTCAACGAAGACGAGGTTGTTGAGCGCGGCTTGGACGTTGTCGATACGGCTGCGCAGCAGCCAAGTCGAGACCTCGTGCAGTGGAAGCAGCAGGTCGTAGAGCGACTGGCTGTAAGTTTTGTGGCTGTCGTAGTAGAGACCGCCAATCGTGGTCGGGAACTGCTGACCGTAGGGGTTTAACTGGAAGCGGATGACAGCGTGCTCGTCCAAGACGGCGCAGACCAGCCAGATTTGCTCGATGCTCGGGATGCCGATCTCGAATCCGTTGAGACGAATCCAGCACTCATCCAATGTTCGGGCTGGGTCGAGGGTGAACTGGTAGCCGTTTGAGCCGGAGTTGCGGTCGATGGACTGATTGATGTTCAGACCACGGCCCTCTTCCTTCCAGTAGTTGTGAGCGTCCCACCAAGTTGCGCGGTGGATGGACTTGCGCAGGCCGGGATACTTGTTGAGCTTGGGATACAGGCCGCTCGAAATCAGCGCGTTGGTCGAGACGAAGTCGCTGAAGATGATGTATTGCATGCGATCCCACTCACCCCAGTTGACACGGGGGTCAGGGAAAACCCTGCGTGGATCGAAGTTGATGATCTGGTTTGAGTTGGTCTTTGCGTCCCAGACGATCTTGGTCGGGGCAAAGCCGTAGCGCAGGCTGTCAAGCAGAAGTTGGGCGATGCGTGCCTCGCCAGCGGTGCGGCGCATCTGTTGGTGCAGCATGCGCTCAAGAATCAGGGAGGCGCGGCGCGACTTGCGATTCAAGCCCTCAAGCTGGAACATTGGGTTGCGACCAGCCAAGGCAGCCATCTGGTAGGTGAGGACTGTGTCGGCGATGGCGCGGGTATCAGCAATGACGACTTTTTCGCGGAACTTGGTTGTGTCCGCAGGAACCCAAACATCGTGCGCGCGGTCTGCGTCGCGCCAGTGGTCGTAACGGCGGCGGATGCGATCCCACGACATCTTCGAGCAGGCGCGAATAAAGTCAATGAGCTTGCGCTCTTGCTCGTCTGTTAGGAGGTCGGAGATGTCGTCGTAGTTCATCAGAGCATTGACGTGCTCTGATAAGTCCACGATAAGACTGTCGTCCGATTGTCTGATGTCACGATAATTCATGGTCTGTTTATCCAACAAATTGGGGTTGGCTGTCGTCCTTACAGTTCACCCCAAGGTTTCCATTCATGAGCCTTTTGCTTGCCTACATTGTCCACCCACGGGCCGCGCGAGGTTGAACTCTCGAATGGCTTGAACTGGTTGTAAAGGGAGGTGGCAACATCAATTGGCGCGTTGATGAGTTCTGATCCGACACCTCCCATGCGGGACATGATGTCCAGACCCATGGTCAAAGTGTCAACTTGGTCGTCGTTTTTGCCGGACGGGAACGCTTGGCACTCGTTCATGAAGTCGTCCAGCCAAGGCGCTCTTTCTGGCAAGTGGACTCGCCCGCCTTCGATCAATGGTGTGACGGCATTGAGACGAGACACCTTGTCTGTCGAAACCTTGTAGGGGATGACGGAGATTCCGGAGGCTGCCTTGAGTTCTTGAATGAGCGACTGGCCTGATGCCTTGTCCTCGATGTAGAGGCCGCGAAGTCCGCGACCACGCCACATGGTGTTGAGGTTGATGGCCTTGCGCTTGAGTTCCGGGAACTCGTATTTGCCGCGCAATATGTCGAGGATGAAGATGTCCCCGCCAGCGTCCATACCCATGGTCATGATTACAGAGTAGTCGGCTTGCTCCGTTTTCTTGAAGGCGGTGTCGGCCAGCATGATGACCGTGCTGGGTCTGACAAGCTCTGGGTTGTATGACCTCCACCACTTTGCCTTGATGATGTTGCCGCCTGCGATGAACGGCGACTGCTGGTAGAGGGATGCGAATTCTCGTTGGTCAAGGCGGCGGCGGCGGTGAAGTTCTTCAAGAGGGAATCTCTCAGGCCACAGAGCCTCCTCCTTAGTTTCGCGATAGTAACGCTTGCCGGGGGCAACCGTTGAGAGTTTTCCGGGCGCGACATAGCGTGGATCATCCTCTGGAAGTTCTGTGACCGGGCGCTTCTCTCCGCCCGTCTCACGAATGGCTGGGAAGTTAATGTGATGCCAGAGGCCGTCCTTCCAGTCGTCTGTCTCCATGAGACGACCGGCAACATCGTCTGGATGCCAGCGGGTCAGGATGACGATCTCAATGGGCGGCGTATCGTCAGGCTCTGGCTGCTTACGAGTTGTCAGTGCAGAAACATAGTAAGACCACGTTTTGTTTCTTTGGCTTGCGGAGTCTGCTTCCTCTCGGGCTTTAATTGGATCGTCGAGAAGAAGGAGCGTCGCCGCGCGTCCAGTCGTCGAGCCACCAATACCCGTGGCGAAATAAGTGCCATTAACAGAAGTACGCCAGTCGTCGACCGCCCGACTCTCTTCCGACATTCCAAAGTCTTTGAATGCTTGGCTAACAATCGGTTCACGCGCCAGATCGCGAACTTGGCGTCCAAATGTCTTAGCCAAGTCCTGATTGTATGAAGTGGAGAGAACATTTCGAACGGGCTTTCTTGCAAGGTAGTAGACAGGAAACGTGATTGTTGCGAGGAAAGACTTCGCGTGCCGTGGAGGCATTGTGATCAGCAGCCGTGTCACCTGCTTTCCACTGGCATTGGTGAGCGTTCCTTTTTCCAAAGCGTCGAGGGCATCCATGAGTTCGTAATGGAAAGATGCCCACTTGAGGTCTGGATATATTGCGTGAACGAACTCGCGAAAAGACGTTTGCGCTTTCTTGAGGCGCAATAGATATTTGGCGGCTTCTTGTGGCGAGACCTGCATCAGAACATCTTCTTGAGGAGAACTTGAAAGTTCAGGTTTGGCTTTGAGTCCATGGACGACCTGTCATATCGACCACCGACCGAGAGACTGCTGTTTGTGCCAACGGGGTTCCTGAACTCCATGTTTGCTCCTGCTGATGTGGCGTTGAAGTTCTGGCCCTCTTCTCCTATGAGATTGCGAAGACGAGAGACATAGGCGTTGATTGTGCCGTTCTTGACAGCCTGCTCAAAGTTGAGCCTGAGTTCGTCCATGGATGGGCCGCCACCTTGAGGCTTGTCTGAGCGGTTGTATTCGGCATTGAGCATGCCAACCCCAGCATCGTTGAACACCGGAAGCCGGGTTCCGACCGCAACTCTACCGGGCATCATGTTGCTGTATGACATGTTCTGCATGTCGTCTCGCCCTTGAGAGATTCCGGGGGCATCTCGTCTTACATAGTGCTCGACCGGAAGCGGGAGCGGATTGTTCATCGAGACGTATGGGTTGAAGCGACCCTCTTGCTGTCTGTCTTGGAAACTGCCCATGGACTTGAATCCATAGTCCATGCTGGAGTAGCCGTCCATCTCCCTGTTTACACCGACATCAGAGAACATGCGGTATCCGGAGACGTGGTTTGGCGGTTGGCCTTGCTGAAGATTGACGATGGGAGTTAGGTTTGTGCGTAAAAAAGCGACCATCTCAGGTGTCAACTGGATGTTCATCTCGCCATTCAGGTTGAGCTTTGAGACATCCAGTTCACTTGGCTTCAGTTGTCTGTTCTCTGACTGGAAGTTATATGGCACTTTTTTCCTCCTTAGAGTCATGATGCTTGAGCGCGTCAATGACCTCCGCATCGGTGATGTCGTCAGTATCCTCCATCGTCTCTTCTTTGTCTTCCCGTTCAGACTGTTGAGTGGCTTGTAGAGCGATCTGTTCAAGCTCCTCGATTGTCAGTTCGTGTGCCTTTTTGTTTTCGATGGTGTGCTCATTGAATGTGTGGTGCAGGTCTGGCATCACCTTGTTGAGCATCATTCCGAATAGACGAACCTGCTGGTTCGACCAGCTTCTGTCACCGTTGAGAACTTCTCTGACGGTCGGGATGTTGTTGCGGACGATGTCCAGAACCGAGCGGCGGACACGGTCGACTTCAATGGGTGTCACGGCGGGCAGACCGCCTGTGCTTTGCGTGATGCTGCGATTCTTGCGGACGTTTGGCATGTCTTTTTCTCCTTCTTCGTGTCTCGTTATTGTGACCGAGTTTTCATTTTTTGGTGCGAAATTTCGAGTGGCAGGGCATGGCATGAGCTGCAAGCCGTCGGCGGGATGGGGTCTCCCCCCGGGGGCGCGCTCACGGGACGCGCCTTGCGGTGCATGAAGCGTGCATCTGCGAGGCTAAGTCGTTGATTTTTCACGGTTTTCGTCTCCCATCGAGGGACTTTGCGGTGGCTCGCGTGCCCCTGCGTTTCGCACGGGTGCGCGAGGTGGGCAAAAAATGAGCCTCGCGCGCGCTTGCCCAATCATGACGCGGGCTTACGGGGCGCGTCGTCCTCCCAGAGGGAGGAGGAGGGCGATTGGAGTCAGCCGGTTCGGTTGACAGTTCAGTCAGCCGTTCCGGCACACGCTCCGGCGTGCGCCTGATTCCCCCAGAGGGGGATAGGGGGCAGTTGGAGTCAGCCACTTCCGGCAACGGTCGTGTCACCCGCATGTGACACACAACGGACTCGAAGGAGAATGCCATGTCCACAATCAAACTCGCCAACCTCAAAGCCTCTGACCTCATCGCGCTCGCCAAGGGCGCGACCTCTGTCGCCGACATCGACCCAGTCGTCGCGGAGTTCGAGCGTCGCATCACCACGCGTACCGCGAAGGCTAACGCCGCCGCGTCCGCAGGCAAGGGCGTGCAAGCCCACGCGAGCATCCTCGCCAACGCCAACGCCAACCTCGCCACCGTGCGTGCCATGCGTGACGGCTTCGCCGCTCCCGCACCCGTCGCGACCTTCACCGCGACCGTCGCACCCAAGCGCACACGCAAGGCGAAAGCCCCTGCCGTCAACGCACCTGCGCTGAGCGCAGACGAGTTGGCTCTGCTCCGCTCGTTCCTCGCCAAGCTCGCCTAATCGCGCAGCACACGACCCCCGCTTCGGCGGGGGTTTTTTTTCGTCTGTTCGCAACCACGAAAGGAGTCACCATGCAGACACAACACCAGCGACGCATCGCGTCACAAACCCGTCAGTTGTTGGCGCTTCGCCGTGCGGACACACTGCACGACGACGACAACTTCTACTCGTTCCTCGCCACGGGTGCGTTCGACCCGCCCACAGAGGATTCGTTCGAGGTCGACAACAACGACACCGAGACCGCCATGTCGGTCGCATTCGCCAACGCAACCAAGGAGTGAGCCATGACCACAGCCGTAGCAGTCGCAGACGCGACCAAGTTCTACCAGCGTGCGCTCTTCGCAGCAATGCAGGCGCGCAAACAAGCCGTGCAAGACGGCGACACGGAGATGCGAGTCATCCTCGATGAACGCATCGCCTACACGAAAGACTGCCTCAAAGCAGTCCAGTTCGTGGGCAAGACGGGGATGTCACCCGTCGATGCCTTCGCGTTCTACGGGATCAACATCAAGCAGGGAGGTCGGCTATGACACGCACGAATGTCTGGCAGGTCATGGAAGACCTCAATCGTTGGGGCGGACGCTACGCCTTTCACGAAGCCGCTCGCAGGAACGGCATCCTCAGTGCTTTGTGGCTCATCTGGGTCGCAAGGAGTATGTAAACCCGATGTCTCGTTGGCGTGACATGTGCTATCCTGTCACGCTATCGAGACAACACAACCAAGGAGTCAACATGAAAGCCATCGCAACCATCCTCGCAATCATCGCTTTCGCAGCCTTGCTCAGCCTCGTCTTGATCAACTGGATGATGGGCTGCGGTGAGGTTGAGTATCACGCCGACGGCACATTCGTTACGGGCGAATGTCTCGTCATCCCATACACACCCGTGAAAGGAACATGGAAATGATCAGCGCCGATCTTCCCCCGCCACTGCCTGTCGAGACAGCGGTCATCGCCTACTACGAGAGCGCGCCAGCCAATCGACCAGTCACAATCCTGTTCGGCAAGGACGCAACCTATTCGCTCAAGCTCGTGCCAAACAGGTTCGAGAAGAGTCGTCTCGTGTGCGTCATCACAACCAAGAACAAGCTCAACGCTATCGTGTGGGCAACATCGGGAGACGACCACTTCCGCATGTCGCCAGCCCCGAGCGGTGACCAGATCAAGACAGCCGAGCAATCCGACTTCCTGTTCGATGCTTGCGCCCACCTGATCGTGACTGACCGCCAACGCAAGGAGCAATCGAAATGACCTCGGGCGTAGCAGTCGATGAAACCAAGCGTCGATGGTGGGCATGGCACAAAGCCAACCCCCATGTCTACGAGATGTTCGACCGCTTTACCCGTGAGGCAATCAGCCACGGGCACAGAAACCTATCGGCTTGGCTCATCGTCAACCGCATCAGGTGGGAGACAAGCGTGGTCACCAAGGGCGACGACTTCAAAGTCAGCAACGACTTCATCGCCTACTACGCTCGACTCTTCATGCACTACAACCCGCAACACAAGGGGTTCTTCCGCATCAAGCGACTCAAGCACGAGCAAATGCCCGTGTGATCACCGTAACCGTAACCGTAACCAAGGAGAAACATCATGCCCAACTGGTGCGAAAACAACTTCACCGCCACCTTCCCGAAAGAGCACGGCGACATGGCTCGCAAGCTCGTCGAAGCGTTCAACGCGAACGCATTGCTTCAGTTCCTCAAGCCCATGCCGGACGAACTCGACGACCCAGACCTGTCGTCTTTCGGCGGTGAAAACGCGGAACTCTATGAGAACAAACGCCGATCCATGTTTGCCAAGTATGGCTATCCGTCATGGTATGAGTGGCGACTGTCCAACTGGGGCACGAAGTGGGACATCAATACCAAGGACATCGACCCGCTCGAGGTATCGGCGCATGAAGATGGCTCGGTCACAGTGCAAGGCTACTTCGACAGCGCGTGGTCGCCACCCGTCGAGGCATTCGCAGAGCTACGCAAGATCGAAGGCATCACCTTCTCGCTCTACTACCTAGAACCCGGTTCGTCGTTCTGTGGGTGCACCGACCAAGACGAAGACGAATACTTCGGCATCGACCAGCAAACGCCATCGTGGGTAGCGAGCAACATCCCCCAACACATCATCGACAACTTCGACCTAGCCAACCGTTACGAGGAGGAACCATGCCAAGAATAGTCTACGAATCATCCACCACTGGTGAGACATACCCAGTCCTTCGATGCGATTGGCATCTCGAGGACATCATGTTCTCTTGCGAGGACGAGTATCCAAACATGACCAAGGAGCAAGCACTCCGAATCATGGAGCGCATCGTGCACACACATGATGCAAACAATGGCGTCAATTGGGGCGTCGTTGAATCAGCGACCGAAGCCATCATGGATGAGGACGGTATCGCACCCTTTGAGGAGCAAAAGAAATGATCGAGTTCATTATCGTGACTGCGATAGTCATCGCTCAGATGCTGTCGCGTTGACCCGTGCGCGCCCGCCCGCATCTCTCCCAGAGGGAGAGAGAGGGCAAGACAGTCAGCCGGTCTGCCGACCGGCTTTACCCTAACCCTAACCATGAAGGAGTTTCCCTATGCTTCCAATTCACGAAGCCGTCTCGTGGCTCCGTCGAACTGACGCAATGTCAGCCGACGAGAAGCGTGCCAAGTTACGCGAGATGTTCACCGAGTGCGTTGTCGAGAACGCATCCGTCTCAACCAAGGCATCCTTTGCGCGTGTCGCTGGCAAGACCATCGGTCAAGCCACTGACTTGTTGCCAATCGGTGCGCTCGTCGGTGGCATCACGCACTCATACATGAACGGCGACGCAAACGACATCGTCAACAAGATCGCCGATGCACTGCGTGACCCTGCGTCTTATGCCGTTCGCAACTCTCGCTCGAAGACGGGCTTTGGCTACGGTCACCATGTCGCCCTCGGTGATTCGTCGCCAAGCGAGTCAGCCACCATGCTTGCAGGCTATGTCACCAACCAACCAGTTCAAACCACCAACCAACAGGAGCAATCTATGGACATCAATCAGCTTTCCGGTCTCGTGTGCCAACTCTCGGCACTGCTTGCCAAGGAGTCGTCTCTCGATGGCAAGGTCACCGCATCAGAACTTGAGACGAGCGATGCTCGCGCATGTGATGCCATCGCCATGGCGAAGGGTCTCAAGGCAGAGCAAGCCGACGCATTGCGTTCAGCCGTTGCGGTCATCAACATGAACCGCTCAATCGAGGAGCGCGTCAACATCGCCGTGTGCGACGAGGTCTTGGAGATGATGAGGGGTAGCTCATCCGGTGAGCCTGCCGCTGCCCCGGCTTCGTCTCAGCCAGCCCCGGAGCGCATCATGGTTGACGGCGTGCTCGCTCGTGCCGTCGACTCGTTGCTTGGTCAGGCGACTGGTGGCAAGGTCACATCCATCGAGGCGGCGCTCGCCGACCTGTCTGACCTGCGCATCCGCGCTCACGAACTTGCCGAGCAGTTGTCCCGTGCCAATGCCCGCCCCGTGACTGTCATCCCAACTGGCGGTAGCCAATCCGTCGATGGCTCAACGCTCACTTACGAGGTCGTCATGGTTTCAGCGGCTGACCTGTTCAAGAACCCCAAGAACGGCAAGGCTATGGCGCAACTCAAGTTCGATGTGCCAACCCTCGTGTGGAAGGATGACACCGGCGCTGTCGTGCGTCACCCAATGATTCCCGAGCCTGACGAGAACTACCAGTTCCGCATGACCCATGTGCTCAAGCTCGCCACTGCGTTCATCATGAACAAGAATGTCTGGGCACACGGACACACTGGCACTGGCAAGACCACCCTGTTCGAGCAGTTCTATGCACGACTCGGCTTCCCTGTGTATCGCCTCAACCTTGACTCCAACTTGGAACGCTCCGATTTGGTGGGTCAGACCAACCTCGCAGAGGACAACGGCGTGACCGTGTCTCGGTTCAGCGAGGGCATCCTTCCGCAAGCCATGGTGCAACCCTGCGCACTCATCCTTGACGAGATCGACGCTGGTCGCCCCGACATTCTGTTCACGATTCAGCGTGCGACAGAAGGCAACGGCTTGATGCTGACAGAGGATGGCGGTCGTCTCGTGCGTCCACACCCGCTGTTCCGCTTCTGCGCTACCGCCAACTCGCGTGGTCAGGGTGACGAGTTCGGTGTGTATGCCGGTGTGCGTCCGATGAACACTGCCATGCTTGATCGCTTTGGCGTGATGATTGAGGTCAATTACCTTGAGCGTGACGAGGAAGCCAACTTCCTTGCCAAGGCATATCCGTCCCTGCCCAAGACTGTCGTCACCCAACTGACCACTTTCGCCAAGCTCATTCGTGATGCGTTCACCAATGGCGAGATCAGCTTGACGCTGTCGCCTCGTGGTCTCAAGTCCATTGCTGAGACCTACTCGTTCTTCGACCCTCTGCTCGGCACGGGCAAGGCAATGGAGATGGCAGTCGAGATGGTGGTCATTGACCGTGCCACATTGGATAACCGCCAGCGTGTGCTCGAGTTACAAGAGCGCGCCTTCAAGGCTTGATCAACCCACAACATGGAGACCAACATGAAGAATGATCTTTCGTTCCTTCCGCCAGACGACCCCGACATGGATCAGCCGTCCGTGACGGGTCGTGACTTCGAGAACGGCACTCGTGCAGCGGTGCGCACGCTGTCGTCTCAGTTCGATACCGATGTCGTCTTTGCAGGTGACGGTGCTTGCACCAACGGCAAGCGCGTTCAGCTTCCCGCCAATGCACCTGACAAGATGCTCACCAAGCGCCAAGCGCACGTCGGTCGTGGCTTTGCCAACCACGAGTCACTGCATAACCTGCTGACCGACTTCGATGCAGGGCTTCCACGGTTCCGTGAGTGGGGCACTACGGGTCGCACGCTGACCCTTCACCTTGCGCAAGCCATCGAGGATGTGCGCATCGAGAACGGCGGTGCTCATCTGTATCCCGGGATGGCAAAGTCAATCGACAAGACGGCTGAGTTCGTGTGCCGACGCTTTGCTGAGAAGACATTCAAGGAGAACCCCGAGATTGCCACTGACATGGGCGCTGTGCTTCCGCTCGCCATCACTTGGGCGGGTCGTCTTCGCATCGGCTACCCGTCACCAGTCATTCGTGTGGCGTTCGATGCTTTGGGTGAGGATGTCCGCAAGCGCGCCAATCAGGTCGTCGATGTCATCATGACCTTGCCACACGGTGTCGAAGGCATCGGCAATGTCAATCGCACCGAGGCATACAAGGGTTGTCGCATGGGTCTCGACCTCGCTGATCGCATCGGCAATGAAGTTGCCAAGCAGATCGAAGACGACGAGCAACAGAAGCGCCAAGGTCAGGGGCAAGGCAATGGTCAAGGTCAAGGTCAGGGCGGTGGTCAGGGTCAGGGCAACGGCGATGGGACGCCAACCAACGGCAGCGGCTCTTCGTCTCAGGGAGGCGACACGTTGGGCGACCAACAGGCCAAGGGTAATGGGGATGGGCAGAGTCAGAGCGAGCGCAGTGGCAGTAGCGGTTCGCACGGTGCAACCAATGCGCAAGCAAGCGATGCAACGCAGGTTACCTCGGAGTCACGCTCGATTGACCCCAACCTTGATGAGAGCGTTGTCGAGTTGATGACCGATGGCATCGAGACAAGCAAGGAGTATCGTCCCTACACAAGATCGTTCGATGTGTGGACGAGCAAGCGTAGCGGTCGTCTATCTGACTACATGCGTGTCAATGATGGCGCTCGCCTGTATGCGCAGGAGAAAGCCAAGGTTGTCGGCTCGTTGGCAACGATGCGTCGCAAGTTGGAGCGTGCACTGATTGCCAAGGACACCCGCCAGTATGAGCAGAGTCGTAGTGGCAAGCTCGATGTTCGTCGCCGTGGCGTTGGCATCATGAGTGGCAACGATCTGATCTTCAAGCGCAAGTCCGATGGCGATGACCTCAATGCCGCTGTCACGATCTTGATCGACCTGTCAGGCTCAATGGATGGCGACAAGGTTCATGTCGCAGGGCAATCGACCATTGCGTTGTGTGAGGCTTTCGCTTCGACCGGCGTTCCGCTGGAGGTGCTGGGTCACTTTACTCATGGTCTTCCACACGAGATGCGTATGCAGATCGCTCGTGAGTTGGACGAGTTTGTGCAAGACGCTGACGGCAACTATGTGATCGGTGAAGATGGCAATCGTGTTCGCAACACGAAGACGCATCGCTATGACCGCACTGATGCAGTGACCATGACTGTGTTCAAGTCATTCGATGAGCCGATGACTCAAGCGCGTAGTGCGTTGGGCTTGATTCCGCACATGACAAGCGGCGCGAATGCTGATGCCGATGCAATCATGTATGCGGCTACTCGCTTGCTTGAGCAGAAGAATGATCGTCGCATCATGCTTGTGATGGCTGACGGTTATCCGGCATGGCACTCAAGCGGTGGCAAGAAAGCCAACTATCGTCGCACTCGTGATGCTGTGCAGTGGGCAGAGAGCAAGGGCATCAAGTGTGTTGGCATCGGTATCCAAAGCGATGCAGTTCAGCAGTTCTTTCCTCGCAACGTCGTGCTTCAAAGCGTCGACCAGTTGGGCAAGACTGTGCTTGATCAGGTTGCTCGACTTGTCTTGGGTGAGCGGTTCCGTGTGGACAACAAGGACTTGATCTCGTCTGACAAGGATCGCGCTCGTGCAATGGCAAGGTAAGAAGAGGAAGGCGGGCGTTCCCAAGATACCAAGTGTGTGGTTTGGACTGTTGCCCGGACAGTCGCTTGCGTTTTGGATCGGGGTTTCCAAAAGAGCCAAGACGAGACGCATTCGTAAGCATGACTACACGAAGATCAAACAACTAGCGAAGGAGATTGCGTATGGTGGATAAAAGCAAATGGAGAAAGCCACTGTTTCTTGTGGCGCTCGAGGACTACCTGCTGAAGGGAGCCAACAGTGACCCATCGTTTGCGATGCGGGTGATTGTGCGAGACCCAATCATCGAGCGCGTAGACGGTGGGCAGACAACCTATGTTCCCGAAATCGAGGGTGTGATGGCGATGCACTGGCTTGCAGAAGATGTTGTGTCGTTTGTCACGCATGACGGCAATGTAACCATGAAGGCTGACGAAGTTGTCGGCTATTACTCATAAGGAGAGAAGCAATGGACATCGAAAAGATGGCTGACCAAGAGCTTGAGAAACTTGGATTGAAGAAGAAGGAGGAGCCAAAGCCGCTGTCGTCTTGGGGCGGTGGTGGCAGTGGGTTCGACGACTTGGAAGATGACTTGCCTTGGGGCAATGATCGCTACAAGAACGGCGGATGGAAAGACCCGAACTACTGGGGCAAGAAGAGCAAGGCCACGAGCAGGCGCACATCGTCGCCGTCTCAGGGTAGCCTGTTCCGTGGCACTGCGCCAGCCGAGAAGCTGGAAGGTATCTGCAAGCACAACTTCAATACCGAGAAGTTTGTTGGTGAAGCAGTGATCAATCACATTGGTCTCGACAAGATCGTGACCGAGTTGCGCACCGAGTTCATGAGGTCGCTCGACAAGAGCAAGGTGCTCGTGATTGATGGCAAGCCCGGTATGGATGCGTTGTATTTGGCGATTGAGGAAGTGATCACCAAGCACTGCGTGTATCTGATGGACGACGGCGAGTATCTGAGCGTGACTGTGGAGGACAAGTGATGAAGAAACTACAAGAGGCAACCAAGAGAGCAATCATCAATGCAAGAAACGACGCTGACAAGAATAAGGCGGCGGCACTGGCAATGATTGAGACACCGATGGAAATGATCAAAGCCATCCTTTACAAGCATGAGTTGGCAGTGATCGAGGTGCTTCGTGAGATGCACGAGTCAAGAGATAGCGCACTGCGAGTTGAGCGGGAACGATGCGCCAGCATCGTGGAGCGCATGGGTGCGGATGGTTTTGGCACGCTGTATATCGCGGAGAAACTCAGAAGAGGAGAACCTTATGACGATCAAGATAAAAACACAGCACTGTGAGGAATGTTCACACGGCAAGTGGAGCGTGGCTGATAGCGACTTGGTTTGTGAGATGGGGCACAAGCCAAGGTTCTTTACGCCGAAGTCACCGCTCGACAAGGAATGGGGATTCAAGCGCAAGTGCTCAGACTTTGTTGACAGGGTAGTGGCACAACACTTTGAGGAGAAGCAAGATGGCAGCGGGCGGTAGCAGAAAACATCAGATTCAGCGGATGCAACAGGCAGCCTATGAGGAATGGAAAGCCAAGCGGGGTGCTGAGACGAGCCAACCTTTATCTACTGAAGATACTTCTTCAGTAGATAAAAAGAAGGGAGGAACGATACGGTTCGGCGATGACGTTCACGAGGTGGATGCAGAAGACTGTTTCATTTGGTTCAAGAACAACGCCGATCACGAGAAGCCACATCAGGTGATCTGTTCGATGCCCGAGCCAAAGGATGGAGTGCTTGTGATTCGCAAGCCGTTCTTGTTGGCATGGGGTCTGTATCACTTGCTGAGTGATGAGGCTTGGACAGACAGGTTGATTGAGAGAACGAAAGCAAAACTTGAAGAGCAACTTAAACCGTTAACCAAGAAGGAGTGAAATCATGGACATCGTTCAAGCGGTTGGCAACCTGATAGCCGGAGCAGACGACAAGACTGTGCGCACCTTGGCGCAGGTTGTCGTTGACCGTTACTCGAAGCTGATGGGTGAGCCATTCATCCTCGCACCTGCATCGCAGACCTTTACGCAGACCCCTTCAGGGTCTGCCCCCGCACCAGTGACTGGTGGTGTGAAGAAGAGCAAGAAGTGGAGTCGGTTGGTGACTGGGTGCGACTACACCAAGAGGGCCAACGGATATGCCGTCAAGGGTGGGTTTGCCAATCGCGATCTGACTCAGCACCCGGATGGCTCCGTCGTCTTAATGGTTGTGCCCGGGGTCGGGATGGCAATGGGACTCGTCTCACGAGGAGCAAATTGGAACTACACATTCCCGAGTGGAGCGCAGGGCGTGGTCGATAACTTCTCCATCTTCCGCAACGTGATTGCAGAGGGCGACTGGGCTTCGGTGGTGAACGCTTGTCGGGAGATGAATGTCCCACAAAGTTGACAAAATGTGGAGGGTGTCACATAATTGGGACACCGATGTTACTGTGACGTTAAACCAAGGAGGTGGCTATGCCGCTGAAAATTGTGAAAAAGAGTGGGCGACTATGGGTGATGGGTCGCATGCTCGGAGTTCAAGTCAGGCGCTCTACCCAATTGCCAGTGGGGTATGAGCGCGAAGCCGAAAAGATGAGGCTCGACATAGAGCGCGACATCATCGAAGGCAAGTTCAACACCAAGAAGCATTCGTTCAAGGAAGCGGTCGACTCTTACCTCGCTTGGAAGCGAATGGAGAAGTCCGACATCAGGACGATTGCGGCGCACTGCGACATGTTCGTGGCGCTGTTCAAGGATGTGGCGGTTGAGGATGTGACCGCAGACATCGTGCAAACCAAGACGACACAAGCGTGGGCGACGCTCAAGGCTGGTAGCGTGAGACGCTACTTGAACACCATGAGTGCGGTGCTCAACCATGCCAGTGATCGCTGGGAGTTCAAAGCTCCCAAGCTCAAGAAGCCAGTGGTGGATGATGCAAGGGACGCTCACCTGAATGTGGAGGAGGCGAACCTGTTCTTGGACTGGGTCAAGCGCACACATCCACATTACCTGCCGCACTTCACGGTGCTGATTGATTGCGGTGTCCGACTCAACGAGTTGCTCCGGCTGACCAGACGAGACTTCAAGGAGGGAGTTCTGAGGATGCAGCGCAGGACAACCGGCAACGGCAAAACTGAGACGAGGGTAATACCTCTTACGGATGACGTAAGAAATCTTATGTCCGGCATGAACCCATGGGGTGCGATGTTTGTTAAGCCAAGCGGAGAGCCATGGAAGACCAGTGCCGATGCCTCAAGCTACTTGGGCAAAGTTCTGAAGCAGGGCTGTGCCGAGTTGGGACTGCCGCACTTGAGGGTGCACGACCTGAGACACACGTTCGCATACTTGGTGGCGCAAGCGGGTGCAGATGTGGCTGACCTTCAGACACTATTGGGGCACGAGGACATCAGTCAGACCATGCGGTATCGGGGATTCGTGCTGAGCAGGGCGAAGCAGTTCGTGACTGCGGCTCGTGACAGTAGCAATGAGGAGACACGGGCATGCAAGTGAGACAGGGACGCCAAGGGTATTCGTTTGTGCAAGCATGGAAGGGCGCGAGGGGTTTGGGATTTTTCCTCTACGCGCAGTCTCCTTCTTGGTTTGGGTGGGGGTCACAAGCCTCCACCCTTTTTTTAGGGGACTGCGATGAGCCTCGTTGAGCAAGTTATCCGGTACATGCGCCAGCATACCGATGCCGACAAAAACTGTTCGGAAGAATTCTGGGTCACAGGCCCAGCCCTTGAGAGAGTAAGTGGTGTGAGTCGTAAGACTGTCTCAAGGTGGAGGACAAACGAGCCACGCCTTTCTAACTTCGTGGCAGTTGTTGAGTCGATGGGCGGTAGGGTGATTGTTGAGTTGCCCGAGCCAAACAAATCAAGCTGTAAGACATGTGGTCGTGAGACCGCAACGCTTGTTCGCAACGACCACAAATTTTGTGGGAGGTGCGCTTCACGAAAGGAGTGATCATGGTTCTTACAAATGCAATCGTATGCCTTGCGGCGGCTGTCTACTTTGAGGCGAGGGGAGAACCTCTTGTTGGGCAGGTGGCGGTAGCCAAGGTGGTGATGAATAGGGTCGTGAGTCCTGATCATCCGAAGAGCGTGTGCGATGTGGTGAGGCACAAGGTGAAGGCGACTTGTGCGTTTTCCTTCGTGTGCGAGAAAGACAAGCTAGATGTGGTCGACATGAATGCGTGGAGAAGTTCGATGCACATTGCGAGTCTCGTGTTCAATGGAAAGCTGACAGACCCAACGCATGGCGCAACATTCTTTCACTCGGTTTCAGTGCAACCTAGATGGGAGAAGGTCAAGGTGACAACAAGAATTGGCAATCATGTTTTTTATAGGAGAGAGCAATGAACGTGTTCTACTTGGATGAAGACCCGAGAGAGGCGGCGCACATGCACTGCGACAAGCATGTGTACAAGATGATCTTGGAGTATGCGCAGTTGATGATGGCGGCTTGGTATAAGGAGGCAGAGAAAGACCCAATGATCGTGCAGTTCATTGTGGAGAATGAATTCTGGAAGCCGTCACACTTGCATCACCCTGCGACCAAGTGGGTGCAGACAGGCATTCATGCTTATGCGTGGGTGTTCTCGTGTTGGGAAGAGTTGCTCTTGATATATGCGGGTAAGACGGGGAAGTTTCATGCGGCGATCAAGTTTCATGACTCGCTGATGCTTTGCCCGCCGAGTTTGTCTCAAGAGAAGGATTGGGTTGAGCCACCGCTTTGCATGCCGGAGAGTTACAAATATGGATCGGCAGTTGATGCGTATCGCAGGTACTACTGCATTGAGAAGGCAGGGTTTGCTAAGTGGAGTGGAAGACAAACCCCGTCTTGGTTCAGCGGCCCGACATTAACCGTGCATTAGTAACCGCCCTTGAGCGAGAACATGTACGCGAAGAAGTAATAGAGAGCCATGCTTGCACTGAATGTGATAAAGATCACGAGTGCCCACTCAACGATGTTGTCGAAGAATTCCTGTCGTCGCTTGATTTGATTGGCGACCAGCTTGCGTCGCTCGGCCTTGATGTTTCGACGCAGTTCTTGAAATTCGTTGTAGCCCGTCATGCCAAGGTGGTTGAGTTCGCCCCATGTGAACATGTGGTAAATGTCCTTCTCCATTTCGGCGAGCTTGTTCTTGGCAGCCATCTTGTCGAATGCTTCTGCCGTCTCAGACTTGTCGAACTTGATGGGCTTCCAAATTGACGGCTGTTCGTCCTTGCCTAGCCAATGGTTCAGATCGTCGACTGCCTCTGCCCACTTAGTTAGCTGTTTGAAAATGTCTTCAACTTCTCTGCCTGTTGAGACGACTGCCTTCACGCCATTGAACGCGGCGTTGAGGGCGGAGAATGCCGCAACCAATTCAATCATAAAAAAACCCTCCGTGACCCGTATCTTTACGAATCGCGGAGGGCTTGGTCGTCCCCGCCAGCCACAACGTAGCTGGAGTTAACGCTTCTTCTTTGCCGTTTTGGCAGACTCCTTAAAGTCTGATTTGGTTGGCGCACCCTTTTGTCCGGGCTTGCGCATCTTCTCTCCAGAGCCTTCCTCTATGCGCTTACGCTTGGCGTGAATGTTTGCGTAAAGTCCCTGCTTCATTTCTTTTTCCTCGTGGCTGGTTTCTTTTCAGCCATCTTTTCGGACTTCTCCTTGCGGGGAGACTCCTTTGCCTCGTGCTTCTTCATTGCGGATGTGGATTTGTAGGTCTCCTTGCCGCCGTATTCCTTTTTCATTTGAGCTTTCCTTTCACGGGTTTCTTGGTTGGACGTTGTTTGGTGACCACGGGGATCACCTTTGCTTTGACGACGGCGACCTTGACCACCGTCTTCACCACGTTTGCGGCGCAACCGAGCGACGCACACATGTCTGGGGTTTTACAAGTTGGGCATAGGGACATGTTGTTCACCATTTAACTTTGTTTGACCAGTAGCGGGCACTGAAGACATCAGGGCTTGAATCTTGTGCGTTGTGTCGGGCGTAGTAAGACTTGCGTCGCGCCTTGTCCTTTGCGGTCTTGGGATTCTTTCCTGCTCCAGTAACCCCTTGCTGACCAAAGCGCACAATTTTTTCTTTGCCATCTTTGCATGCCTTGACGACGTGAGACTTCGTCTTATGCCCCGGTGTTTTCTGCGGCTTGTTGCAAGCCATCTTCGACTTGCTTAACGGTTTCGATGCCATGATTTTTCTCCTCAATGCGGATGCCGACCTGCGACAGCAGGGCGGCGTATAAGTCGAGCCAATCGTCAAGGCGCATGACAACAAGGCTGTCGCCCGTCGCAACTCTACTGCGTCTCGATATTACTACTGGCTTGTCTTTTGTGCGCTTGCCACGGATGCCTGTCTCGGCTTGCTCCATGGCAGCGTAGGGTTGGAATTTTTCTGTTCGCTTGGCTTCGACCCAGACTTCTGGGGTTCCAATCAGGTCGGCGCTGCCGCCACCTGAGACGAACTGCCTGCCGCCACCAGACAGTGGTGCTCGGTATATCTGCTCACGACCACCGAAGAGCCGGTCGTTCATGTAATGGGCGAGTTCACGCTCGTAAGCGTCGCCTTTGTTCTTCGAACCTCTCGGGCTTAGTCCCATACTCGATACTCCGTGTCATCATCATCAAGTGTAGCGCGGCATTTGTCACAGAAATATTGCCACTTAGGACGCGGTCGGTCGTCCTTACACTTCATGCACGGGCGAACCCATACGTTCTTCTTGTTCGAGCGCGTCATTGAGACGGCATACTTCGCCCCCTCAAACTCCGCCAGACCTTCCCTCTGTAATATTCGCTTCAGCGTGTCGACACAAACTCCAAGTGATGTCGCCATGCTCGTGTAATGTTCACCGTTTTCGACGGCCTGCCGGAGGAACGCCCTCTCCATTTGGGAGAGAACCCTCGGCTTTGTCATTGACCACTCCTTTGCTTAGACCCATTCCAACCCCGCAATTCCAACAATACTTGCCACCCATCGTGCCGGTGAGAAAGGAGCGGATATTCCTCGCACACCTGATGCACTTGAACCATTTGAATTTTTGTCCAGCTTGTGTCGCATTCTGCTCTTGACAAGATTCTTCCACGCTCGCTACCATCCCTATTAAGAACTAACACACTTCCAAGGAAACACCCTTCGGGTGTTTCTTCAGTAATAAGTGTAGTGCTTCTTAATGAGTTTCGTCCTCTCCTATCTCCCAAATCACGACAGTCCCCGGAGGCGGTAACGCCCCCGGGTTGCACTCGCAAGGCTCCCCTGCACCGCCGCAATACGGACACTCATGCGCCTCTTGGTCTGGGTGGTTCTCGCAAACCCACAGGGTTCCGTTGCACTTGTTGCACTTGCTCACCAAGTCCCCCATCCGCGCATCAGTCTCGCAATGAGTTGGTGCTCGGCCCCAACCACAAGCTCGTGGTGCGTGTCCCCCAGCTTCGCCGCCGTCTCGCAGAAGTCCGCAACCAGCAGGTGTAAGACCTCGTGAAGAGCCAACCTTCTGACATCATCCTCAACCCCGTAGTCTGCTTCGGCTTGCTCGGTCAATCTGATCGAGGCGTTTTTTGAGACAGAGTTGTACTGGGTCTGGGCCACGATGTTGCCGCCGATCTGACCGTGGGATACGGTCAGATTCCACTCGACCAAGCCAAAGACCTCGACATATTTCAAGACATACTTCTTGAAACGGTTGAAGTCCTGTTCGCTGAACCGCATCGTCTTCATTCAGACCTCCAGCTTGTCACGCATGATGCACACGCGCGTGATCAGCGCGTCCAAGTGCATACCTGTCTCGCGCATGGAACAAACAATCGGGGACGAGCCGCGCACTTCCCTCTGGACTCTTGGGGCCATTGCCGTTTCGTTCTGAGACAGAAGCGGGATCAGCTTTGACTCGAGTTGAGACAGATACTCATCTAAGTCTGCGCATCTGCGCGCCAAACTACGAAGCTCATCTGCAACGGGAGCATCCATTTTTGTTTGCTCCGGCTGAAAGGCTAAGCTCGCGCCAGCGATTGCCCCGAAGTTGCCCATGTGTGTTGCTTGGTTCATTGTGAAATCTCCTTGATGCCCAGCCAACGACGAACTTCGTAGGCCGGAATTTTCAGACGCATTGAAATCTCCACGGGAGTGGAGCCTTGGTTGTGGAGCAGGTGCATGGCCTGCTGCTTCTTGGATTTGGTTGAGACGATGAACTTCTCGCTGCTGCCAAGTCGTTCAGCCCACCCGATGTAGTGCGTGTCGTGAAGCTCGGTCTGCTGGCGAACCTTGCCGTAGCTGATTTGTGTCACCATATTGAGACGGGTGTCGTCGCCAGCCTGCAATTCGAGGTATCCCCAAGGGGTAAATTCGCGCCCGTCGATGGCATACACGGAGAGGTCGCCATCCCAAAGACCAGCCTTTGACTTCGCTTCATTCTTTTCTCGGAACACCTGAGTGACGAAGACCTGTGTGTCAATGTCGGTAAGCTGTGCGGTAGACCCAGCCTCACGCCCAAGGCCAGCCTCACCGGGCTTGTTCCGGTGGTGAACCATCACGACACTGGCTTGATACCTGTTGCGTATCGCTTTTGCTACATGGTTAACCTTCGCCCACTCGCTTGCCGACGCTTCCTCGAGACCACGGAATGCGTTGCGGATAGTGTCGATCACAACAATGTCGGGTTGCACAACATCAAGCCATTGCCCGAGCATGCGAAACCCGCTCTCCTCCATGAGGTTCATCTCGCCCCCGTCTTCCGGAGCAATCAGCGTAGGCGACCAGACACCAAGGTAGTGACCGGTGTCACCAAACATCTTGTTGAACTCCTTCAGACGACGGAGCACCGTGCGCCGAGGGTTGTCGTAGTCCATGTAAAAAATCTTGGCTGGCCTGCCCAGTTGATAGGGGCCGAACCACTCGTGCCCAGACGCAAGGGCAGACAACATGGCTGACAGGAAGTAGGACTTGCCGTGTCCGTTGTAGCCAGCGATTTGGGTGATCGTTCCGGCGGGAATAATAGGGTCAGACCAGTAAACCTCGTCCTTCATTTCAGCCAACAGGCGGTCAATCGCGTCAGCATAAATGGGGATTAGCGTCTCGACTTTGCGTTTTGGCTCCTCTTTTTTGCGTCGAGAGCCGTCTTCTGCGTAATCCTCGGGGTAATTTCTGCGATCCATTTCTTGGGCGCTGCGTAGGGTCGTCTCCACTTCGCGTCGATCAAGATGGCTTGCAAAGAAGTCGTCCATGAAGGCTTCGCAGACCACTCTCAGGTCGTCTCCCACCACCCCGCTTCTGATCTTCTGTCCCGCATATCGGACAAGCCAATTGTTCCTACCGTCTCCGTCCGCCATCTTGCGCCCAAGGTGAGCGACACGCATTGCGGCCTGCTCATAGACAGACATGGAGTCGCTTTCTGATGCCGCTCGATAGTCAGATAGGTTCAAGGTATCGAAACTGAATTCCCCGTCTGACAACACCTCCACATCGCTTGGCTTGCCCTGCCACTCCCATTCATTCAGATCGTCGATAGAAGTCTCGTAGCCACACTCAAACTCATATTGATGGGTGACAGTGCCGTTCTCGTCGATCTTGATTGAAGGCGGCATCACCACATATCCACCGTCCCCTCTGAAATCCAATCCCTCCATCTTGGGCCAGTCGCGCGCCACGCCGCCAACCTTGTTGGCGAACCGCTTGCCATGCCCGGGGTGCGCAAAATAGAAGTGCTTGCCTCGGGTGGTGTTGACGGTTATGGGCGAGGTCATGCCGTTCTTCTTGGCAAAGTCGACGGCAGCCTGACTGTCGCAGTCCAAGACGAGAACGCCGCTGATCACACCAGTGACCAGCGCCAAGTTGAAAATCTCTACGCGGCTCCCCTCTTTGGTCGGAGCACCATTGGTAAACCAGTCGTCAACTTCCTCTTGAGTTGTGGCTTGCGTCTGGTACTTCTTCCACTCATTGAGCGGCTTCTTGCTGGAAATAGAAAGGGGGATGATTGTCCATCCCCTCTCTACCGCCATGGTGGCTGCGTCATGCAGCGCTTGCTTCAGGTCTTGCTTCGTTGGCGATGTCATTTGGTTCCTCAAAGTAATGGTTCAGGTTGAGTTCAGGGTTATGGGAGAGGAGCTTTTCAAACTGGCGTGTGTTCATCAGGCCAGAGGCCATCATGCGGTAAGGCGCTGTGCGCGTCTTGCCCAAGATAAGCGCGACACGCCGAACGCCACCGCAATCAGCGATGAGTTTCTTGGCGTTGAAAGTTCTCACGGGGTTCTCCTTAGAGTGGTTGAATGTGGTTTCCCACCAGTGTGACTGTGCCAGAATCCAGACACATAGTCCATGGTTGTCACACAAATGGGACACATCATGGACAAAAGAATATGGCATCTCTGTCCCAATGGTGATACATTGTAGTCACCCTTAACCCTAACCATGAGGTAACCATCACTATGAGCGACTGGGATAAATTTGAGCAGGCTGAAAACGCCGCACCCAAGACAGCCCTTGCAGAGGCGCTGATTCAAGCCAAGCAAAAACTCGATGAAGCAGAGGCCGAATACAAGAGGCTATGCGACGAAGCAGTCAGTCGAGTTCCCGAAGACTTCGGCGACCACATCATCGACACACCCACATCTGTCATCACCGTCTCTCGTGGCTCTCGCTACGAATGGGATCAAACAGTTCTCTCGTCACTGTTCGAGAGCGGAGTCAAGAAACCCGACTTCGTAAAGAGCCATCTCACCATCGACAAGAAACGCTTCGACCGCATGGCTGAAGAAGATCGAGCACCACTACTCCCTGCACTCACCCGCAAGCCCGGAAGTGTTTCCGTTAAGGTAACTCTTAAAGGCGATGAGTCATGAGCAGAAAATGGACAGCAGAACAGAAAGCCGAGCAAAGCCTGAGACTAAAGAGGTCATGGTCGGATAGGCGCAAAAGAGAAGAGCACTCTAGCGCCATGAAGAAGCACTGGGAAGAGCGAAAACAAAGGCTACCCCAAGCGCCAAGGTTGAGCAGTCGAGATCATGCAGATCGTAGATCGGCAATCAACTCGCTACTCAGCCTCAAGGAGTCCGTGGAAAGACAGGTCGGCACTTCGCTGTCGGTCAGTCAAATCGCGGATATTGTTTGTCTACATTACGCAAGGAACCATAATGTTCAAACCAAAAAACACGGCGGATGATGCGACCGCCAAGAGGAAGGTTTTGCTCTACGGTCATCATGGCTGGGGCAAGACAACGCAGATGAAGTATTTCCAAGACACCTACGGCAAGGGGTTCATCATCAGCGGAGAGAGTGGCTTGTCGTCAATTCGATCAGCCAACATCGACTACCTGCCATTCACTTCTTGGGGAGGTAAGAGCGACCCAGACAAAGACGAGTATTCTTTCATCGACATCTTCAAGTGGACTCGCACTGACGACTTCAAGAAGCGTGGGTACACATGGATTGGAATCGACTCTTTGACCGAGCTTTCTGACATGTCATTCAAGCATGCAGAGGCAGAGGCAGAGGAGGTTGCAAAGCGTGCTGGCAAGAAGAACGCCGATGGCTTTGCTGTGTGGGGTAACCATGCGGCGCAGTTGATTGGCGCTTGCAAGGCTGTGCGAGACATGGACATGCACGTCGTTGTGACATGCCTCGCAAAAGAAACGACAGACGAAAACGGTGAGACGGAGTTCTGGCCCATGGTCGCTGGCAAGGCAACTATGCAACAGCTTCCGGGTATCTTCGACTGCGTGTTCTGCGGTGTTCGAGTAACCAAAGAGGTGGACGGCAAGCAGCGCGTCATGCGCTATACCATCACCGATGAGGTTCGCGGTTGGCACGGCAAGGTGCGAGATGAGAAGCGTCGTCTCAAGCCGGTCGAGACCAGCGGAAACATTGTTGAACTTCTTCAGCGCCTAGACATGGACGATGACCAGTGGGCGCGTATTTCTCAATCAACCCAGTCCAAGGAGGACTAATCATGGCTTTCAGTTTCAAAGACCTCAACCTGTCCGGCGTAGAAGCAGCAAGTGCTGGCTCAGTTCTTAAACCCGGTCGTCATGTAGTGACAGTTGCGGAAGCAGCCATTAAGACGAGCCGTGCGAACGGCGCAATCTTGGAGTTAAAACTTACCAATCAAGAAGGCGCTATTCGCCACTGGATCAATGTGCATGTGCCGAACTCAGAGCAAGCAACAAGGATTGGTCGTGAGCAATTGAAGGCATTGCTTGTGCACGGCGGTCACCCCAACCCCGACAACCCCGGGGGTGTGGAAAAGATTCGCAACCTGCAAGTTGGTATCAGCGTTGGCTCTGACACATACACCGACAAAGACGGCAACGAGCGAACAGGTAGCAAGGTGAAAGGCTTCTTCGACCCATCAGAGATCACTGGAGTGAAGTCAGCGCCAGCCAAACAATCTGGCGGAGATGGCTTTGACGACATGAAGGACGACATCCCATTTTGATTCGGCGAAGCAAAGGGGGCGCATCGCCCCCTTTTTTTAAGGTGACACATGTTCAACATCAGACAACTCGTGGACGAAGCCTATGAGCGAGAACAACGAAAAGAAAAACCGAGAACCTACATTGGTGCGTCGGCGATTGGTGGCCCGTGCGAAGCCTCTATCGCTTTCGGTTTTCGGGGCTACCCAGACACAGCACCAGCACCAAGACTCAAACGAATCTTCCGAGACGGACACCGAATCGAAGAAACAGTCGTCTACGACCTCAAAAAAGCCGGACTCCATGTGATGGAGGTAGACCCACTGACTGGCAACCAGTGGACATTTACTTCATACGATGGTCACGCAATAGGTCACGCCGACGGTTTGGTTGAGGATGCTGGAGAAACAATTCTCCTTGAGATCAAGTCGATGAACGACTCAAAGTTCAAGGAGTTTGAGAAGTCTGGCGTGAAGTTCTCTCACAGGAACTACTACGGTCAGATTCAGTTCATGCTTGGCATGGCGAAGATCGAGAAGTGTTTGTTCGTCTCGTACAACAAAAACACATCAGATTACTTCTCCGAGATCGTTCCGTTTGATGAGTTTGAATATGAGAACCTGAAGTCGAGAGTTGAGACGATCCTGTCTGGCAAGGCAAGGAAGATCAGCCAAGACGAATCAGACTGGAGATGTAGAGGGTGCTTTAAGTTCGATGCCTGCTGGAAAGGCAAAGAACCAGAAGTGAAAGATAAACGAACATGCGCAAACGCAAGACCGTCTAAGCACGGGGAGTGGGTGTGCGATCAGGGGTGTCAAGAATCATGTACCAACTGGACGAGATACGAACCAATGGCAAAGGATTCTTCTACTTAGCATCCCCGTACTCTCTTGACGGGATAGCTACTGAAGAAGCTAAGCAGCGCCGATTTGAATCGGTTGTGAAGTGTCAGGCTTATTTGATGGAGGCTGGCTTTCATGTGTATTCGCCGATAGCGCACACACATGAAGCTCAGAAAACAATGGCTAAGCATGATACCAAGTGGTGGCTGGAAAAATGTCGCCCATTTTTAGAGTGTGCGGATGGACTGTTTGTTCTTCAACTCCCGCTTTGGGAAGTGAGTGTTGGAGTGCAGTGGGAGATTGAGTTTGCAAGAAACGCGAACATGACAATCGCCTATCTTCCAGACCACATTTGGGAGAGCGACAAGTGATGGACATCGAAAAGAAAAGAGTGAATCTCGTGCTTGAGGTTGTTGAACTTGAGCACGAAATCGACAGCGTCAAGGAGCGCATTCGAGACATCGAATGGCGAATCGACCGTGGTGACACAACCGTCTCACATGATCATCGTCAAAAGGCGATTGACAAGCAGAGATGGCTGAGTCGTGAACTGGCTGAAAAACGTAAGGAGTTAATCAAATGCGAGTCATCGGTTTAACTGGGCCAATGGGCTGCGGCAAGTCAACGGTAGCCGCGCATCTTGAGACAAAGGGATACAAGCGAATCAAGATGGCTGGGGTTCTCAAGGAGATGATGCGAGCGATGGGTCTAGGTCACGAGCACATCGAAGGCAGCTTAAAGGAGGTTCCGTCTCCGCTGTTGTGCGGCAAGACCCCGCGCTTCGCCATGCAGACCATCGGCACTGAGTGGGGGAGGAACACCATTGGCGAGAACCTTTGGTGCAACATCTGGGTAGCTCAAACTATTCAGGCTTTGCGATCTAGCTCTTTCGGAGTCGTCTGCGATGACATTAGATTTCCGAATGAAGCTGACGCGCTGAAGTCTGTGGGTGGAGTCCTCATTGAGGTCTGTCGCCCCGGACATGAGAAAAGCGCGTCTCATGAATCTGAAACCTTTAACGTCGTTCCCGAGATCAAAATCATGAACGACCGATCAATCGAACACCTTATTTTTTCTGTTGACGCTTTGCTGGGCGTGATGCCTTCGGCTCAACAGAATCTCTTTTCGCGGGGTGACGACGAGGTTTTGGGGCATCCTGTGTAGAATCATTGGAATCAGTTGCCACTGAGTTCGGCGTCCCAGAGGACGCCGTTTTTTTTGCCTCGTCTCCGCCGAATGCTGCGAGCCTCTTGCCCCATGCGTACATGGAGAATGCGCGTCGCACACCCTCCCAGAACTTCATGAAGTACGCTCCGATGAGTGACCAGTACATCATTTCAACCCCCTCTCTAAGGCGTTTTGCATTGCCTCTGTCTTCTTGTCTGAGCCAGCACTCGAGCCGAAGTAGTAGCCAACAACTTGGTCTGCCTTGGCGCTGACATAGCCAATCAGTGTTCCAACAATTCCAGCCATTACGGGGTCTTTCAATCCATCAACCTGACCAGACAGCACCATGTAAACGGATGATAGGAAGCCGCCAATGATCAGGGCTGCAAGAATCCGTGGAGTCCAGTCTTTGATCGAAGCCTCTCTGTCGCGCGCAGACTTTCTGTCGTCCATCTCAATGCGCTTGATGTCAACCTCAAGCTCTCGCATCTTTATTTCAAAGTCGAGGTTGGCTTTCTTCAGTAGCAAAAGCTGATCCGGGGTCGCCCCGGCAACCGCTGCCGCAATCTTTGACTCGTCTGCGTTCTCGTCTCCAAGCAGAATGGTGGCAATCGTCTTAGCAGCAATGCTACCCATTGGGCCGCCTATCGCGGCCCCCAGTGTTGGGGCTACTGCTCCAAGTACGCCTTTTGCTGCGCTCCATAAATCAGCCATGTTGTTCTCCTCAAGAAAGTTCAAAGTGTGGTGCGTCTATGAATGGACGCTTGTTCTCCCTACGACAGAAGTCGATGTAGTACATCATTGCTTCCTCCATAGTCCCGCGCCACATGCGAATGTCTGGCACATTCCAAGCAGCACCCCATCGAAGACCAACATTTTTTTCAATGGCAGCTTGCTTCATGGCATCAGCAATGTCGTCGTAAACGTTTAGCTCCCAACTGAGACGACCATCAATGTAAGCCGCCAAGTCGACAGCCTTGCCAGTGATGTGCTTAGAGTTCATCGTCTGGCTCGCCCCAGATTCCACTAGCTTCTTTTGCTCCTCTGGTGTGCGCAGACCCTGCGTCACACCGAAGTCGATCTTGGTGTATTCAATCGCCAAGTTGACCACGTCAACCAGCTTCTGATCTACACCAACAAGACGCTGTTTGCTTCTCTCGGATAGTGCGAACATAGCTTCTCCTTACTTGAATGGGTCTCCGCCAAACGGGTCTTTGCCACCGCCAAACGGATCGTTAGACATCTTCTCAAAGTAGCCAGTCTTCTTGCCGCCCTTGCTTGGCTGACCCATGAGGTCAGCGGCAGACTCTCGGAAGTCTCTGCTACCGCCAAGAACTGGGATTCTCGATGCCACAACTCGAGCAGCTTCGCGCTTCTGACCATTCGTGTCAGCGCCAGCAATCATGTCTTGCACGCCGCCAGCAACCTTGAAACCGCCATAAGCAACATCGTAAGACGGGCCAAGGATTGTGCCCATCATGCGGTTGAATCCATAGTTTCCGTTGTCGATTTGTGCTGCTGAGTTGAAAAACAACTCGCCCACAAAACCAAGACCACCCATCGCCATCAAGCCCTCAACATACCAAGCAACTGCTTCGTACTTGTCCTTGATGTCTTCTTTCTCAACCAAGCCAAAACCAACAGCAGCCTTACCGATTACCGTCTTGTCGAGGCTGCGGGCGCGAAGCTCAGGGCTACGCTCGTCTTGACCGCCGCGAGACTGCACAATGTCCTTAACTGCGAGTGCGCTCGCGCCAAGTGCAGCGCCAGCCGTAAGCATGTAGATAAGGGGCTTGGCGTTACCCTGCTTTGCCTCATCCATCACATAGCTTGTGAGGCGACCCATCATGACAGGATACGACTTCAACTGGTAAACCATAGCGCCCCATGGCGTTTGCGCCCACAGCGGAACATCGTTGGGGTCAGGTGTGAAGATCGCCTCGTTGGTGAACTTCATGACCGCATATCGAATCTGGGGATTCTGGGCGTATGTCCTGATGTCGTCAACGCGAGGAGCACTTGGGCTTGCAAAGTTGATGTGCCCATCAGGCAAGTCTCTTCCAGCCATGCCGTAGCGTTCCAAGAATCGGACTGCTGTCTTGTAGCGGGCGCTGTCAACATTACCGACGTTGGCGTACTTGCGGGCAATCTCAATCTCAGACTTGAGGGCGTTGAAGCCAACAAGTGCGGCTACTTCACGCTGCATGTTTGTCCAAGGAGTCAACAGCGTGAGGTTGAAGAATGAGTTACTGAAACGCTGAGAGCCGTCGCCAGCCATGTTGACCATACGGTCATGGATCAAGTTCTCGATACCAACACCGATGTCGCGCGCGGCGTTTCGATACGAAGGCTCAGCGCGATACCACTGGCTCATGCCCTTTGCCCACGCTTGGAAGTTTCCAGAGCGAACAAGTGGAAGCACAGCATCAGGGATAGACGAGAGCGTCGTGAAGCCGAGGAGCGAAACAGAGTTGAACGCACGCAACTTGCGGCTTGCCTGATAGATCAGGCCAGTGCCGTCGGTTCCGTCGATTGGACGCTGGTTCAACACGTTGACCATGTTGTCCATGAATCGCAAGTCAGATGCTGGAACAGGCTTCTTAAAGTCGCCAAGAGCATTGACCACCGCGTCGATTCTGAGACGAAGGTTCGATGCCATTGACTCATCCATGTTGGCAAAGTCGTAGTGGCTCAACAACTCCATCTTGGCGCGGTGCTTCATCTGGGCGGAAGAAGCGTTGGTATCACCGAGCATGTTCGTGACCTTCTTGATCACGTCCCTCGTCTCGTCTTCGCTCAACTTAATGGCTGGGACGATAAGGTTCTCCACATCTGCTGCGTGGAAATACTCACGACGATTCACAAAAATGTTTTTGTTTGAGCGTAGGACATTGACGGCAGCATCAATACCCATCTCGGCGATTGCCCGATAAGCGTTGTATGCGTGACCGCCAGCACCAAACTCTTTGGCAAGTGTAAGTTTGCGAGTCGTCTTGTTGTAGTAGCGAGCCAAGATTCCCTCGAGATCATTGACCATAAATGGCGTGAACGACGGCATGTCGCTCGCCTTTAGGTTAATGAATCGCTGGTAGAACGGATTTGAAAACTCGCGGTGAATAACGGAGTCAGCGGCTAGGTGACCGTCGTTGTCCAGAATCTTGTTGAAAATCTTCTGGGCGAGTTCGTCTGCATCGCGAGGATCGAATGCGTCACCGCTCATGCGGTGATCGCGCATGATGTACGAACGCAGTTCCTTCAAGAACGTGTTGGGGTTTTCACGGATAGCCTCTGCATCCCACATTTGCGGGACATAGGTATCTGTGTAGCCTCGCATTGTTGCGTCGCCAACAGGGATGCCAGCACTGCGAAGGCGCTCAAGCTCAGCTCTAAAAGTTGACTGAATGCGCTCGGCAATCATTCTTTCTTGAGGAGACAAACGAGCCATTGCCTGACGACCTTGACGCATAGCATCTAGGATTCTCATGTGAGATGCAGGCTGACGAATCTTGATGGTGGAACCTGCGGCCCCGCCAGCAATCATTCCGCCAAGTCCACCAAGAACAGTTCCGATACCGGGCAAGACGGCGCTACCTGCGGCTGCACCGCTTAAAGTTCCGCCAACCAAAGGCATGGAGATCAGACTCTTCTTGAACCAACGACCAACTGCATTGCCGCTGTCAGGCAAAGCGCGAAGCTCAGACAACAGTGGCTGTAAGCGGGCAGACAGGTCAGAGTTGTGTCTGTCGTAGATGCTGCTACCAGTTTGGCCTTTGATTCTGTTGGCAAACCAGTGTGCGCCAAGGCGGCGAAGGACAGAGGAGTTCTCGCGCAATACGTTGCCTACGGTGTTCGCATGCACAACTTTGACATCGTCCAAGTTGAGTTCGTCTTTGCGAGTCATCTTCTTGACCACGCCCTGCAAGGCATCTGGGATTCCAAGACGTTGGATTTCGTGACCAATGCCAACGTAGTCTTGGCTGGTGATGATTCTGTTGAATGACTCCATCTCGTCAGCCAGACGATGGGTTACACCCATAAGTTCGTCGCCAACGACGCTGTTGTAGATGCCAGCGCGTTCGTAGTCATACACATCTGCGTCGATGTGCTTAACCTGATTGCTGTCAAACAAGACCATTGCGTCGTGCTGACCGAGGCCATCGCCAGATGGCTCGCTCACATGGTATGAGTCATAGCCAAGCTCTCGCATAGCACTCTGCAACTTCGACTTGGCTTCGGCTGGATTGATTGCCAATCCGTCGCGAACCATTGCGCTTTCGGTGAGCATCTCGAACAAGTCTGATCCGCTGAACTGAGACGGAGCGCGGTTGACGATGTCTTTGAATGCAGCATTAGTCATGTAGTTGTTGTTGACCAAGTAGTCACCCAACCACATGATGTTGTTGCCCTCGCCATTGAACGAGTAATACACGCCGTCCCTGAAGTCGAATGACTCTGCTGCGTGCACAAACATCGGCAGAACTTTTGGGTTGTACTTCATGCCTGTTGCGTTTTGAAGCGCAGACCACATGGCCTGTTCTTCGGCAATCGCATTTTGCAAAGCCTTTTGTCTGTTGAGTAGGCCAAGGGCGGAGTCGTCTGGGTGCAAATCTGCGACAGACTCGTTGTCCATGGATGTCTGAGCGCGTCGTTTAGTCTGCTCAGAGTATCCTGACAGCGTCATCTCGCGGCTCATCTCGTCGATCTGATTTCTCTTCTCGACAATCATCTGAGCAAGCTCGTAGCCTTCGCGTCTTTTTGCGTCGACCGGAGTTGCGTCGTCGATCATTCTGCGTATTGACGCAAGATGACCGGCCTCTGAGTAGTATTTACCAAGAGCCTGCGACTTGCTCACATATACACCGGGGCCAAACAACGCATCTGGTGCGGAAGGCTCGAGTATTGGATCAAGCAAGCTACCACGCTCCATGGCTGAGCCATTTGGAGTGCCATGGTAGTAGACAAACTCCATCAAGTCCTCATCTGGGGAGGCCATCGTGTACTCGCGCGCCATTGCCCTCTTGGTTGCGTCCATCGAAGTGATGACATCGCGTGCGTAGTGAGGCGCGATGGAAGGCATGACGGAGTAATTGCTAGTGTTGTCGATGGCAGCCTTGAACGGTGTTCTCGTCTTGTTCATAGAGAACATGTCGCCGTAGAAAGTCAGGCGACGGAACTGCTGGCGAACCGTGTTCTTCTTCATCAGTCCGTTCAAGACGTAAGCAACATACTCAATCAGTCTGTCAGCAAGTGCGCTAAGTTGACCGCGCAAACGGAGCGGCTGCTCACCATTCCTGACTGCAAACATGTCTCCTTTTGCGACTCGCTCTCCAAGATACTTAGCCCAACCTTCTACGAACCACTCTTGAGCGGAACGATGAATATCGCCAGCGCCGTACTTGGCTGCAATTTGCATTGCCTCACGATTGCCCTTGATCAGAGCCTCGCTGTATTGCTTGGCGATTGTCTCAAGTTGATCTTGGTCGAAAGTTGCGCGAACAATCATGTGACCAATCTCGTGCATCAGGTCGAACGGATCGCCAGTTCCAGAACGCAAGCCGATAGCGTATCTGCGCATGTCTTTGCGCAGGAGGTTGAATCCCTCTCCATCCAACTGAGACATCTCTTTGAATGCGCCTCGAACATCTTCTGGCGCGTTCAAGCCAGCCAAGCGATAAACGTCTTCGACAGACATGAATGTTGCATTGTTGTTGACCAGACCTTTTTCAACTCTGCCCATCAAGTTCAACATCCTGTATGCCATGGTGCGCATGGTGTACTCGGATGCCTTGTCCCTGTGAGTCAACTTCATGAGTGCCTCACGAATTGCAACGGGAGCAGACGGAGGGATGCCGTTGTCCTTGTAGACGCCGATGTGCTGCTTCGTCTCAGTGTGCAGCGCGCCGCCAACCCGGCTGTCTTGTGGCAGCAGGAATGGATCGGACTTGTCGCCAAGGCGCATCTGACGTGCGCGAAGCTCAACAGAGATCATGTCAACGCGAGCAGGATCAGCCTTCTCGAAAGCGGCAATGAGTCCATTGACCAGTGACTTGTTCGAGCGGTCAGCCAACTGAGAGAACTGCGCTGGGTCATAAGCCTGCGCCGCCTTTGTGATCTCTGGCGATGCGTTGATCTTGCGCATCAACTCTGCCGAGAATCCTTTGAAGCGAGAGTCTTGAGTCCCCATCTCAGCCATTGATTTGACAAGCTGATTGATGGACATCTCCCTGATGGAGTTAGTCGATGCTGAGTCGACCGTAGCCGTGTTGGTCACGGCTGCGTTTTCCATGATCTTGTCTGCGGCATTAAGCAGCGCATTCACATTCATCTCTGCATTTGCAGAGGTGATTGCCTTGCGGCGCTGAGCACGCTTACGGTAGATGTTGCCAACTGCACTGTCGCGTGTGCTGGTGATCGTTCCGTTGGCAAGGATTGCCAAGCCGTCGCCAACATCCGTCTTGGGGAACGAGCGACGGAACTGCTGACGCAGCGCGGTCTGGGCTTCGTTCAGCACTTCAACAGCGGCGTTGCCAAGCAACTGGAGATCGACCGGATCGCCAGTGAAGTTGCTCAAAGCCATGTCCTCCATGGCTCGGTTCTCGCCAAATACTTCTGGGCCGAATGTGTCGTCAGCTTCCTGAGACGCAATCAGACGATCAAGCTCAGCCTTGGCAGCATCGTCGTCCAAGCTGAGTTGGCGTTTGCGCATGTCTGCTGTGGCACGCTGGATGTCGTACATCAGGCGAAGCATCTTGCCTCGAACGAAGTAGCCGTTTGGATCAGACGCAACGTCGACCATGTCGCCATTTGCCAGTGCCTTCTGACCAACGGTTTCTCCGCCGTCAAAAAGACGAACCCTTCCGCCGCCGCCGGTTCCATCCGCCTTCTTGGGAAGCCGCATCGAGCCACGCTTTCCAGAGACAGAGAACACTTCTGAGACGAAGTTGGCGCTGCCAGAGCCGTCTCCAGCCAAGACGGCGAGCAACTCTTCTGGCGTGCCAGAGCGGATTGCGTTCTCGATCTTTGCTTTCAGCAGTTCGTAGTCATCCAACTTCTTGGCAATGAAGCCCGGGCGACCGCCAAGCGGTGCAAACTTCTTCGCAACCTTTTGATACTTGAGGCCACTTGTCTCCTCGTCCGGCATGATGCGTTCGAAGAGCGGAATCAAGTCGCGGTCAATCAAGTCATACTCGGAACCCAAGAAGAATTTCTTGATGACCTCTGTCACCTTCTTGGAAACTCTTGCCCAGAGATTTGCCAAGCCTTCTTTCTCGCCAGCGCGACCACTTGAGATCACCCATTGTGTGAATTGGTTGGCAAAAAATTCAGCAGCAGACTCAAGTTCGTTGGTTGCCGAACCGGGCAGGCGACGACGCAGAGCAGCCATGTCGACACCGGTCTCTTTGACGTACTTACCCATGGCCTGCCAGAACTGCATGCGCTCTTCTGGAGACAAGATGTTGAAGTAAGCCCAGTGACCAATCTCGTGAGTAGCCTTGGCAAACGATGGTTGCAATCTATTGCTGCCGCCATCGACGGTAATCATGTTGCGGTCTTTTGCGTCGAGAGATGTATGCCAAGGAGCAAAGGTTGGCTCAGCGTTGTTGCCGCCATTGGCAAAGCGAGGCATGGAGCCGCCGTCTCCGGACAGGCCGCGCAAGACATTGAAGATAGCGGTTGCGTTTTCCCTGTTCTCGCTGCCGAGAATCGCAGAAATCTGATTCATCGCAGAGCGACGAGTTCCATTTGGATACTTGATCCCGTGCGGTGCGTACTTCGCCATGACAGCGTAGTAGCCTGACAGAATCTCCATGAACTTTCCGTAGGAGTTAGTGTCCTTGAACGCAGGGTTCTTCCAGTTTGCGATTTCAAGCTGAACAATCAGGTTATGTAAATCGCCAACCGTCTTGATTCCGCTCTTTCTTGCGTAGTCTGGCAGATCGTTTTCATCAATAGAACGCTCAGCAAGTTCCCCAATGGGGACTGGCTGCTTGCTTCCGTCAGTGACATCTGCGTCTTTTGCGTAGGCATGTGTCGACTTATCGACCACGGCTGCGTCAGCTTTGATGAATGATGCGTCTGGGTCAAGCGGCTGGAATGTGCGAGCAGCAGACAACTTTGAAGTGCCCGGAACAACGTGACCGATGACGTAGGTTTGTTCGGACTGACGACCAAGAACTGAGCGCAGGCTAACGTCCTTTGCTCGCTCTGCTGGAACGACGCGAACAGTGCCAGCCAGTGGGCCTGAAGTAATCTGAACTGCGAATGAGCGGCCCTCTGGGATGTCGTGAGACGAAACGCGGGCATCCAAAACTGCGTCGGCTTTACCAGCAGCGATGTCGTCCGCAGTGGGTGCATCGAGACCTTCCTCTTTTGCGCCCTTGTATGTCTCGGTGTTCTTCCAGTTTTTCTGAGTGTGAGGAACGCCAGTTGGTGAGGTGGTTGTAATTAACTTGCCCTGACGAGATGCCAGCTTTACTTGCTCCTCGAACAGGTCAGGCATGCCGCGCAAGGCGTGCTCGAGAGAGCCATACACAACTTGAACTTCTGCGTAGTCTCCGGTCTTCGGTTCGATCACGAACTCGCCAGCTTTTGCGCCCTTGCGCAGAACGGCGACCGGGTCGCCCAAGAAATTAACTTGGAACGATCCGTCTTGGTTCGCCGACATGCGGAAGTTGTTTTTGACATCGACCTCGATGCCGTCACGAGTGACGACAACCATTGGCTCATTTTTGCCAACCGGCTTGGTGTCAGGCTTGACTTCTGCAAAGGAGTTCTTTTTGCGGATGTCAGTGATCTCTTTTGCAAGACGAGCTTTGTCTCCATGATTCATGAAGCGAGCCATCGCGTCAGCGATCTCGTTCTGCATGGCTGCATCGTTTGCAATCTTGCGACCGGCAGTGTCGGCGATGACAGTTGCAATCTCAATGTCTTTTGGCTCGATGACAACGCCTGTTGCATTTGCGACTTCGTGAGCAAGCTGAGCATCAGTCTTTGGATTCTCTGAGCGAGAGTTGACAACCTTGCTCTCTGCGAGAGCTTTGCGTGCTGCTCGCTTTGCTGCCTTGTCTTCAAAGAATGCTGGGTCTGCTTGACGAACAGCGTCCTTGACCTTTTTCACTTCGGCATTGATCTGAGCGTAGGCCGGAGAGCCTCGACCAGCAGACTTCTCAATCTCGCTGCGCTGACGAACAAGCTCAGAGTATCTGGCGTACAGACGCTCAGCTTTGCGACGTGGGTCGGTGCGCTCTGCCTCCACCTCACGACCGCGAATTGCTTTGTCTGTTTCTTGTGTGAGCATCTTGCGCTCACCATTGAGGGCAGCGATTACATCTGCCGTCGTCTTAACTTCTGCCTTGCCAGCAGCGTCTCCTGCCTCTGGGACGAAGTCCTCTGCCTTCTTGCCAGACTTTGTCCAAGCCAACAGCTTGGCTTCATTGCGTGCCTTGCGCTCGTTGTAAGCCAACAGCGTTTCGCCAGTCGGGGTGTCACCAGTGATAGCTCCGCTGATGGTCTTCTCGCCGACCATGCGTTTGTAGAGAGCGACAGCCTGATCATCAGGCATGTTGTAGACGAGGTTCCCGTTCTGATTTGCAGACACGTTCTGGAAGAATTCGTCGTCTGCCGCAGAAGCGGCGTTTGGATTGTTCTGCCACTCGGCATAACGCTCCGCCTCTTTCTTCGTCAGGCGACGCGAAAGCTCCTTTTTGGCGGTGTCAATTGCATCAACCTGAGTTTGATTTTGCGCAGTGAGCGACTCGCTCTTGCGCATGCGCTCTGTTCCTGAAGCAATCTTTGCCTCCTCCATTGCGCGACGAGATGTTTCGTCGACAGAGAAGACCAGCTTGTTTCCAGCCTCGTCTTTGCCGCGCGCAGCCTTGAACAGACGATCCATGAAGGGACTGTCTTTGGGGCCAAAGCGTGCAGGCTTGAGAATGCTTTGGATTCCACCAACGGCGTTTGACTTAATGACCTCGCCGTTCTTGTTGTACGAAAGACCCGGCTGCTGGCGACCAATGTAATCGCCGGAATGAAGCGGGTTCATGTTCTGATCGTCGACCAGACGCTTCTTGCCATTGCCAAGATCAACAATCTTGACGTTGTCTCGCAGGCGAGCAACGTACATGTTGAGTGCCATTTGCACAAACTCAGGCGACATGCCACGAGCTTCTGCCTCTGCAATCATCTTTTTCTTGACGGCTTGGAAAGCGGCTTGAGCCTCTGGGCCAAGATCGACAACCTTGGGCAAACGAATCTTGTCGAACTTGGTTCCAATGCGAAGACGAACATCTGCGTCACCGGAGACGCGGTTGATGATCTCAACCATCTCGCTTCCAAATTCTCTCGAGATTTGATCCATGACTGCGTCGAGCGGAGCGTTCTCGCCAAGACGAGTCATCATGGCTGCAACAATCCCCGGTGCTTGGCCTTCAAGCCAAGATGTGTAGACGGCGTTGACAGTGGCAACACGGTCAGCAGGAATGTCGATAAGTTCAAACAATGCTCGCATCGCCAGAGGCTGGTATGCGGCTGGCGCTGAGTCACCACCAACAATGTCAATCGCGCGCATCAAGTCTTGGGCTGCAATTGCCTCGCGCATCTTGCGAGCAAGGAAGTTGGCTCGCTCTGTCTTCAGAGCCTCGCCCTTGAGGTTGCGTGTAAGGTTGCGTAAGTCAGCAATCTCTGCGTCGCCAAAGCCCATCTCACGCAAAGCCGCAATGGTGTCGGCTTGGTTTTGCGAGTTGTTGATAGCGATTGTCTCGATGCTTTCAGTGGCTGGCAGGTCAGCGTCAACAGCGTCAGGAGCATCAGCCATGATGGCTTCTGCCTCGGCCTGAACAGTGTCTGTGCGAGTCGCTGCGGCAGCAGCGTCTTCTGTCGGTGTTGCGGTGTGAGTGACTGCGGTTGCAACCTCTCCGCCATCGGTGACAGATGCAGCGGCTGCCGACTCAGTCTGAGCCTCTGCCTCCCTGACAACCTTACGCTGAGCTTTCTTCTGCTCGTTGATTTGATCGCGCTTGGTTCTCAGGTCGGCGAGTTCTGCCGCATCAGCTTCGCTGATGTTCCCTGATTTTTCCTTGCGAGTCAGGTTGTCGAGACGGTTCTTGAACGAACGCGACTCTTCATCTAGGCGCGTCAACTCTGCGCGAGCAGCATCAATGCTTTGCGGAGTAGCGGCAGTTGTGGTGGCTGCTGGTGCTGCGGCAGGATCAACAGCGGTTGGACTTGCTGGTGCTGCCGTCTCAGCGGCTGCTGGCGCAGCCGTCCCGTCAACAGCCGCGCCAGCCGCGCCTGCCTCTTGGTTGGGCGCGGGAGGAGCGCTTTCGCCTTGAGCGGCACGTTGCATCGTGAAGTTACCCTCTCCACCGGGGCCGCGCAAGGGGGTATTCGGATCGAGGGGGAGTTGTGGGGCTTTGCCGTCTGGGCCGGGGAGTTGGTCGACTTGTCTCAGGATGGCATCGCCATCGTTCAGTGCCTTTGCCGCACCGTCATAGTCGCCAGCCAGCACATGATTCTTGAGGCGGTTGTAGGTTGCTTCGAGCGCGGCGGCGTGCGAGCGAATTTTGCCAGCCTTGATGGGGTCTGTTGCAAGGATAGAGTCAGCTTCAGCTTTCATCGTCGAAATGCGCACAGGCATCTGACGGAAAGCCTGCATGGCTCCGCGAACCTTGATCAGGTTGTCGGCTTCAACAATTCCAGTCCCTTGACCAGATGCCGACAAGGCATTGATGCCAGCGATCTGCTCGTCTGTTGCACCGTCTGGCAGACCGCGATCCACGGCATCGTTGATCTCTCGCTCTAGGTTCCGGTCGAAGTCATTGAATGCGGTGTGTAGGGCGCTGTCTTCAAACGTAGTTGGGTTGGATGGGTCGGGTTTACCCTTGGGGCTGTTGAGCGCAGCTTGCTCATCTGCAATACGCTGGGCTTCTGCGTCAGCCATTGACTTATCAAATGCGGCATTGCCGTCGGCAACACCACGCTCAATGGCGTTTGTTGCGCCCTCCTTGAACGGGTTGCGCAAAACAGCACCGCCAACACCGAAGCCTGCGCCGAGCGTTCCACCAAGAACACCGCCAGCAGCAGCCGACGTGGCTGCCCGACCAAGGCTTACTTCGTCTTGAATGCCGACTTGAACGTTTCTGTTTTGGATGCCGAGGTCAAAGCCGCCTTCGATGACGGCATTGGTCAAACCTTCTGAGACGAGACCTTGCTTGGCTGCCGCCTCAATGCCAGCGCGGGTAGCTGACTTTCCTGCGTAAGCAACGCCTTGCTCCGCTGCCTCGCGGGCTGCGATCTGAACACCCTTTGCTGCGGCATGGGCTGCGGCAGAGCCAGAGCCAAAGCCAACGAGGTTGACTGGATCAAGAATGACCGCCTTGGCGTTTTCGGCAAAACCAGAAAACCCTCTGCCGCCATCTTCATAGAAATTTGGCAGGGCATCAAAAACAGTTTGAAGGCGACCGAGACGCTGCGCCTGATCGGTGTTTGCCGAGTAAGCGTCGTAGAGGTCTTTGCCCATTGAGATCGAGTTCTGGTTGCTCCAGACGCGATCCTTGTAGAAGTGATCAACTGCGTCCTCGACCGTGGCAAATGTCTTCCCTTGAGAGCCGTAGTAGTCGACAACGTCTTGAATAAAGCGGGGGTCTTTCAGAAGGTCTTGCGCCTTCTGCTTGTCTAGGTTGGCTGCGTAGCCAAGGGGGGTAGATTTGTTGCCACCGGAGGTGGGGCTGACGATGCCGTCAGCACTCATTTGCGACCATACGGACGCACCAATGTCGTTTACTTTCTCATTTGCCATTTACGGTTCTCCAGTTTCCGTTAATGTACCCATCTTATGGGCGACTGATCTAAATGTCGTCCCAGCTACTTCTGCGCATACTTGGACAGTGGCGAGTTGGGGAACATTTCTCTAAATCGTTTTGCGGCTGCCGCGCTCGTGAACTCAAAGTGTAGGTGCGGGGCAGTTGCGTTGCTGCTTGGATTGTTTGCCTCGTCTTGAACATAGTAGTCGCTGGCAGGGATTTGGAGCTTGTTCATGTATTGGATCAAGGCGACCTTCGCCGCTGCATAGTCCTTGCGTCCGCCATCTATGGCGAGGTCAAGTGCTAGTCCGTAGCGGTGCTGACTGTCCTGACCCTTTTGCTTGTAGAGATTGTGGTGGAACTTGTCGTCAAAGCTCGAGTAGTGCTGGAAGTTCGGGATAACCCTTACCAACTGCTGGGCAAGAACATCCACGCCGGGAGAGTGCGGACGATAGATCACGTCACCGCCCTGACGGATGTACGGATCAAGGTCGAACGAGCCGGTCAGTGGGTTTGGCTGCTGACCTTTTGATCTTTGAGCCTCTTCTCTGAAAGCCTGATCCCAAGTCTTCTTGTTTGTGCTGCTGATCGGCTTTGTGATGTCGAAGTTTGCAGCCCACGGATTCTGCATGCCAGAGCCAGCGCGACCAACATTGTCGCGAATGACCTTCCAGTATTGGTCTTCCGTGATTCCGTACTTGGCCCAAGGCTGAGACGGCTGAGCTTGCTGTGACTGCTCGACCCTAGTCGGAGGAGGATTGTTTTGCACTGAGACGGAGCCGCTCTGCACGCGGTTTTGTCTTGCAAGGCGATCTGCCTCAAACCTTCTCCACTGATCGGCGATGGCTCTGTTTTGTTGCTGCTGTGTAAAGTACCCCGGCGCTGTCACGTCGAAGGGAACGTTAACGCTTGGTGGCTGGACTTGGACAAACGGGGGTTGACCAGACAACGATCTACTCTTGGATGCCTGAACAGCAGCGTTCCACCTGTCTCCGGCTGACATGTTGGATGCAGCGGGCGCAGGCGCAAGCACTGCTGGCGCAGGCGCTGGCGCTGGCGCGGGTGCAGGTGCGGGCGCGG
>Ga0209033_1000034_pt1 | contig 57747 bp, 46 predicted proteins | sample LauGreFa1BDMLBDN_2_FD_188218 | JGI IMG/M metagenome (GOLD analysis project Ga0209033, IMG submission 188218) | Freshwater lake microbial communities from Lake Michigan, USA - Fa13.BD.MLB.DN (SPAdes) (version 2) | ecosystem: Environmental > Aquatic > Freshwater > Lake | place: Lake Michigan, USA...
GGCTTTGAAGTTTAACTTCAGGTCCCATCTTTCATTTGGCGAGATTGTTATACTGTTTGCAATCGTTTGTTGCATGTGCTAGCTTAAGGAATATGTATCAATCCTGCCTATGTTTTAAATATTATTTTTCCCGCTATTAATTCGTTTATTGGAGTAGTGCACCATGAGATTTATTCCCGCAACTTTGATCGCAATCCTTGGATTGTTTTGTATTTCGTCTAATGAAGCTAGGGCGCAAAATACTACGCCTATCCGTGCCGGTATGATCGGGCTTGATACCTCGCATGTTCCAGCGTTTGCGAAATTATTCAACGGGCCAAAGGCTGTCGGGGATCTTGCTGGAATCAAAATCGTTGCAGCCTACCCCGGTGGCACAGACTTCGGCCCAAGTAAGACTCGGGTTGCAAAATTCACCGAGGATATCCGTGGAATGGGAATTGAAATTGTTGATACTATCCCAAAGTTGCTCGAAAAAGTTGATGTGGTATTTCTGGAAAGTGTTGATGGGCGCATTCATTTACAAGAAGCTATACCTGTTATCAAGGCAGGCAAACCATTGTTCATTGATAAGCCTGCAGCAGGTTCCCTTGCAGATGTGATTGCCATCTTTGATTTGGCAAAGCAGAACAAGGTCCCTTGTTTCTCAAGTTCTTCGGTTCGCTTTGGTGCAGGCCTGCAAGAGCTGAAAAAGAATGAGTCGCTTGGTGAAATTGCAGGTGCAGATACTTGGGGGCCTTGCTCTTATCAAGAAGGTACACCTGATTTGTTCTTTTATGGAATCCATGGTGTGGAAGCTTTATACACTCTTATGGGTACCGGATGCGAAACGGTTTCGCGAACCCAAGCTGCCGATGCCGACGTTGTTACAGGGGTTTGGAAGAATGGCAGAGTAGGAACTTACCGCGGATTACGAAAGAACAAAGCTGATTTTGGCGCGGTGGCTTTTGGTACCAAAGGGATCGCCCCCATGCTTAAAGGGGATGGTTATGAACCCATGTGCCGTGAGATTGCAAAGTTCTTTAAAACTAAGGTCGCCCCTGTCAGCCCGGAAGAAACCATAGAGATTTTTGCTTTCATGGAAGCCGCAGATGAAAGCAAACGCAATGAGGGCAAACCTGTTGCAATCAAAGATGTGATGGCCAAGGCCAAAGCAGAAGCTGCAGGCAAAAAATAAAAACCTTTTGTATGAACCACCGTCGTAAATAGAACAGTACTCATCGTTGTTTTAGAATTATCAGGAGCAGATATGAATTCGATTACCCGCAGAATTTTTCTTGAAGATACCATGCTAGCTTCTGCTGCACTTGCTGCAGCAGCGACTCCTCTTGCAATTCATGCCCAAGAGAAATCTACCGGCAAGCCTTCCAATAAAGTTCGGGTTGCTATTCTGGGCAATCGCATCCGAGGTAAACAGCACGCTGCAGAGTTGGCTAAAGTTCCAGATGTTGAAATAGCTTATTTGTGCGACCCTGATACTTTACTTTCAGCAGAACTTGCTGCAATTGTTGAAAAACAGCAGGGAAGCGCTCCTAAAACAACTCAAGATATGCGCAAGGTTTTCGATGATAAATCCATTGATGCAGTGTTTATCGCAACGCCAAATCACTGGCATGCACTTGCTGCAATCTGGGCCATGCAGGCAGGCAAAGATGCATATGTCGAAAAGCCTGTTAGTCATAATATCAGCGAGGGAAGGCGTATTGTCCAGGTTTCTCGCAAGACTAATCGCATATGCCAGGGCGGCACCCAGAATCGTTCCAACATGGCCCTTGCCGAAGCTGTTGAATACATGAAGGCAGGGAAACTTGGCGAAGTTAAACTTGCCCGCAGTATCATTTATGGTGGTAGAGGTTCCATAGGGCCCAAGGGTACCTACGAAGCACCAAAAAATGTTGATTATAATCTCTTCATGGGGCCTGCTAGTCTTGAACCACTTACCCGTAAAAACCTTCATTACGATTGGCATTGGGATTGGAACACAGGCAATGGCGAACTAGGGAATAACAATATTCATTCCATTGATATTTGCCGTTGGGGTTTGGGCCTTGATGGCCTTTGTAATTCTGCAATCAGTTATGGTGGCCGTTTTGGTTATGTTGATGCAGGCCAGACTCCTAACACGCAGGTTTGTATTTTTGATTATGGGAATAAAACGATTGTTGCAGAAACGCGAGGATTAAAGAGCGAACAATACCGTGCAGGGTTTACGGGCGGCTGGTTGTTTCATGGAGCAGAAGGTTCCATTGCGGGAAATTCCTTGTTCGATAAAGAAGGTAAAATGGTCAGTACTTTTACCGCTAAGCGTAAGAGCGAAAACCATTTTGCAAACTTCATCAATGCGGTGCGCAGTAGAAAAAGAGAGAGCCTTAACGCAGAGATTCTGGAAGGGCATCTTTCAACAGCATTATGCCATATTGGTAATATCTCTTGGAGATTGGGCAAGGAAAGCTCTGTTGCGGAAGTGCGCGAACAAGTTGGGAAAATGAAAGTTCACGACAATGTTTCAGAAACATTGGATCGCACCCTTAAGCATCTGGGCGATAACAAGGTGGATTTAGAAAAAAGCAAAATGACTTTGGGCGTGAAGCTTGATGTATCACCGAAAACCGAAGAATTCGTGGGCAATGCCATGGCCAATAAGTTTTTGACCCGTGAATATCGCAAGCCCTTTGTCGTGCCCACTGAGATGGAAATCTAAGCTTGGTAAAATCATTAAGCAGTAAGTTATTTCGTAGAGGTGATTGGGCCACGAAGGAAAAATGTAGACATAGGCCCTTTCCCTTTTATTTCAATGATACCACGGCTTTCAAATTCAAACTTGTCTACTAAAAGTTTGTATGTGTGTTCACTTACATGGATTTCTTCTGGCATGCCATGGCTTTCCATTCGGGCTGCGGTATTCACGCAATCGCCCCAAAGATCATAGATGAATCTAGATTTTCCAATCACTCCAGCAACAATTGGCCCGGAGTTTATGCCCACTCGCATTCTCAGTGATTGATTGTTTTTTAGATTGAAATCTGCCAGACAGAGTTTGAAATCCAATGCGAAATTTGCAAGTTGTTCTGCATGATTTTTAATCGGCGTTGGTACTCCCGCGGCCACCATGTAGGCATCGCCTATCGTTTTTATCTTTTCAACATTATGTTTGATTACTAACCCGTCAAATAAAGAAAACAACTTGTCTAATAGGTTGACCAGTTCGACCGGAGATAGCTTTTCTGATAACGGAGTAAACCCCATGATGTCAGCGAAAAAAACACTGGCGCAATCAAACCTATCTGCGATTGTCTCTTCTTTATTCTTTAGTTTTTCCAATATTGCTTGGGGGAATACATTTGCCAGCAGCTTTTCACTTTTGCTGTTTGCCTTATTTAATTCCGCTTCGGTTTGGTGAATAATCCATTGGTAGTGCAGGGTATCAAAAACTGAAATAGAAAGGGCGATTGCAATGTTGATTACATTGAACAAGTAAAGCAAATCAGGATTACCATTCCAAGGTGTTTCGTTGCTCCATCGAGAAAGAATTACGAATTCGATAATGGCTGCAACTGCGATGGTCATACTTAAATAGATTTTCCTTGGAAGCAGGAAACTCATGCCCACTAGGGTAAATAAGAAATACTGGTTGCCGAACCCCCATCCAACATAGTGGCTGCAAAATCCTGCATGTAACATTATTTCAGCGGTAAATAAAATCCATGCAGTTGAAAACATCATTTTCCGAATGCAATATAAAACAAAAGCCCAAGCTATAACGCTAAAGATATTTACCAGCGCCATTTCCGGTACTTTCATCCATAAAAACAATGGGATGTAAAGGAGGTGGATCAAAATTGCAAAAGGAATATTTGCAGACGCTATCATATACAATCGTGACGAAGCATTATCTAGATCTTTGGGGGTTTCAAAATAACTTTTAAAGAAGGGTTGTATCCTCATTAATCAACCCTAGCGATGTTTTTGTTGTAAATCAATATCTATTAAATCATTTAAGCACACGAAATCATAAACGTATTTATGGTAAAGTGTATTTGCCTTTTAATTTTGGTGTAAGGTCTTGGCATAACATTCTGTAAGTAAATAGAATGTTTATATCGGCAAAGTTAACTTCTTTAATTTCGAAAGCTATCAAATGGATTGGATGACTTGGTACAACAGTTTGATCAAACCCGAGTGGACACCAGCTCCAAAAACCATTGGAACCATTTGGCAGATTCTCTACCCAGTCATTATTGTTTCGTTTGGATATGTATTTCTTCAAGCCTATAAAGGCAAAGTCTCGTGGTATGTGGCTCTGCCTTTTGCCATTAATCTGGTTGCTAATATTTTGTTCACACCCATTCAGTTTGGGATGCGGAACATGCCTTTGGCAGCCTTGGATATAGTTATTGTCTGGGGCACCATCATCTGGTCCATGGCTGCAATATGGCCTTATTCTTTATGGGTAATGCTGGCGCAAATTCCCTACTTTGTTTGGGTCTCGATTGCAACTGTGCTTCAGATCTACATTACTCTCTCGAATTAATCATTCGATTTTCATGCCTTGCACCCGTAATGCATCTGGGTCTGGTCCTACGATTACAATAACTGTTTTTTTGCTTTTAGATTCTTTGTAAGAACAATAAGTTAGGACTTTTGTTTTCTCATCCTTTTCTGCTTTTTCGAAAGTGACTTCCTTTTTGAGGAATGGATTTGCTGCAACAGTTGATTGAAACTGTGCTTTTCCCATGTAAGATTTAAACTCTGCCGAAGTGCCGTTCCAAGCTTCTTCGGTTTTTCCCGCAGCGACAAGCTTTAAAAAAGAATCAGATAGGGTTTTTTCATTGCTGTCGCCTTCGGGTGCTTTGGTTCCACATGCAAACAGGTTGGTAATTATCAGAAGAATAAGTAAGGCTCGGGTGATTTTAGACAACATGGTAAGGCTCCTTTATTCGTTGTTGATATCATTGCCTGCCCTGGTTCCCAAGGCTCGCCAGATGGTGAGGCTTACAGCATTTGTAGTGGGGCGAACAGATCCATCCATTAGCAAGCTGTTGACAACTCCGTTATGAAAACTTCTTGCAGTGATGGCCGCATAGGTTGGGAGGGTGATGGATTCGCCATCTCGCATCGAGGTTAAATCGATATCGTAGGTGATGCCGCCGTTGACATAGGGGATATTAGTGTTGGGTGTAAAAGTAGTGGTGAAACCAGTTTCGTGAACATCCCCTTCGACCCATTCCGTATGGCCATTTTGGTCAAATGTTCCCCCAAGGTAGGTAGTCAATGCTGCAACATTTGCGGGTGGGGCAACATTCAAGGTTGTTGGTCTATTGGAATCCCAGAGATTGGCTTGGTAAGCCTTGGTTTCTGAAGCCCCAAGAGTGTTTGACATGCCATCGGTAAAGTCGGAAGGTTTCATTTTGCGATTGGGAGCAAAGGCGCCATCACCTGCGGTATCTGTTGCGGGGTCATAAATAAACCAAGTACCCTCGTTGAAACAGTAATTTAGAGGGTAATAAGTTATGAGTGGAGTGATGCGCGAGCGATCGTTTATTTCGCTGGGGCAGATGTAAACACCTAATCTTAATGCTGCGACATCAGGCCTTGTGGTGAAGTTGTTAGGGGCGGTTTTCCAATCAATTAGATTGTGTAGGCTCGCTTGTTCTAGATAGGGAAGAAGCCTGGCATGAGCAGACCAAGGCTGCGAAACAGCTCCTTTGGGCATTTCTGAAACGCAAGGAAAGTATTCTAAGGTGGTTAGATGATTTTGTAGTGCTAGCCCTAATTGCTTTAGATTGTTCTGGCACTTGGCCCTGGCGGCTGCTTCTCTCACCTTTTGTACCGCAGGCAACAGCAGCCCTATGAGAATTGCAATGATTGCTATTACTACCAATAATTCAATAAGAGTGAAAGCAGTTCGAATTGATTTGAATTTAGACAGCTTCATGACATTCCTCTTGGCTTAGGATGTTTCTTGTTATATTGCATCTTATTCTTTATAAGGTGCCAATATCTAGTGCGAAAGCCTTAACGAGCGATGACTAATTTTTTAAATTATTACAAATCATTAAGATTTGAAAATGAACATGGATTGATTTAAGGTTTTCCAAAGGCCCCAGAGAATGGGTATCCCTACCAGCAACCAGAATGAGCCCAACAATAACCATTCGTTTTTATTAGTTGTAGTTTCATTTGGAATTGCAGAAATGTTGCTGGGTTTTGGTGTGGCAATTGTTTCACTTTGCATGGTTGGGCTTTCATTCAAAAACCATTTTGCACTCACTGGTTTAAGTAGAAAATTACATACCATGCCGCCTAGGAGAAGTGATGCAAGTATATACATGGTGGTATCATAAGCATGGCTTTTTGGAATCCCCGATTGAATTTGAGATTCATTAATGTAATTAACCAGCACCGGGCCAAGTATGCCCGCAGCAGACCAAGCTGTTAATAATCTGCCATGAATTGCGCCCACCATTTTGGTTCCAAACATGTCTGCAAGGTATGCAGGAATGGTTGCAAATGCGCCACCATACATGGTGAGGATAACGCAAAAGATTAAAGCAAAAGCAGCGATGCTTCCAATTTTTCCTGCATAAGGAACGAGGGCATAAAGTACAAATCCAAGAATAAAGAATATGTGGTAGGTTGTTTTGCGCCCGATAATATCAGAGAGAGAAGCCCAGAAAAAACGACCACCAATATTGAATAAACTAAGCAGCCCAGTAAACCCAGCAGCATAGGCTGCGATTTTTCCCAACTCTTCCTTACTTAAATTATCAAACTCTTTTTCTATTCCTAACAACCTTCCCGCAAAAACTTCTTGCAACATAGGCGATGCCATCCCTATCACCCCGATCCCTGCTGATACATTCAAACAAAGCATCATCCACAAAAGCCAAAACTGTGGTGTTTTCCAGGCATGATCAACATGTACATGCCCTTGTGTGATCATTGCGTTTGAAGTCTGGCCTTCAGGTGGATTCCAATTTGCGGGCTTCCATCCCTCGGGCGGTACGCGGTAAGCAAAAGATCCGATCATCATGAAAACAAAATAAATTCCAGCAAGTGCTAAGAATGTTTCCCATACCCCTACGGAGGTGGGGGTTGAAAATGTTTTCATGAGCAGATCAGCTAAAGGCGAACCGATCATAGCTCCGCCTCCAAAGCCCATGATTGCCATGCCCGTTGCCATGCCGCGTTTGTCGGGGAACCATTTTATCAAGGTGGAAACTGGTGAAATGTAGCCTAATCCAAGTCCAACGCCACCTATGACGCCAGCGCCAAGCCACAGCAACCAGAGTTGATGGATGTAAACCCCGAAGGAAGAAATAACCAATCCCCCACACCAACAGAGGGCAGAAATAAATCCTGCCTTGCGAGGGCCAGCGTGTTCCAACCATCGTCCGAATAATGCTGCGCTAGAACCTAGGAAAACAAAAAAGAGCGTGTACATCCAACCCAGCATGGGTTTGTCCCAATCATATTGAGTTGAGAATAATTTTTGAATGAAGGTCAAGCCCGCAGGGTAGGGGACTGAGGTTGTAATGCCAACGGATTTGGTCAAAGGCAGCCAGAATACGGAGAACCCATAAGCCATGCCAATGCACAAGTGGATACAAAGTGCTGCGGGCGGTACATACCAGCGATTGAACCCTGGTTGTGCCACTGTTCTTTCTCTGGAAAGCAGGCCATTAAAATAGGTGTGTATGAATGACATATTTTGTGATCTTTAGCTGAGGTGCAGAGGATTACCTAGCCTTGATGCGTACGCAGAGTATTAATGCCATCACGGAGTGCGGCCAGATAAATCCATAGATCTCCACCATAGGCAAGCATGCGGAAGCCTTGGTCGATGAACTTCTTGCCTTCAGGAATGCTCAAGGGCATGAAGCCTGGAGTTTTATTATTTCTCTTGCAGGCATCGACCACTTTTTTTACCGCATCTTGAAATAACGGGTGATCAAATTGGCCAGGAATTCCCAAACTGGTTGATAAATCAGTTTGCCCAATCCAGAGAACATCGATGCCTTCTACACCTGCAATAGCATCAACATTTTCAAGGCCAGCCATTGTTTCGATTTGCGCAATCAGCAAAGTTTCGCTATTTGCGGAACTCATTTTTTCAACAATGTTTCCGCTAATGTAATCATCATGTGCAATGGTAAAAGCTGCGCCCCTACGGCCCACAGGGGGATACTTTGCGCAGGACACAAATTTTTGCGCCTGTTCTGCTGTATCGCACATGGGGATCATGATTCCCATTGCACCCATATCCAGCACGCTGGCAATGAAATGATATTCTGTTGCGGGAATTCGAACCAATGGCACTAGAGCAGTGGATCTTGAAGTTGCAACCAGCATTCGGATGGTTTCAGCATTCCAGCCCGTATGTTCCATGTCGAAAATTGCAAACTCTGCTCCAGCTTGGGCTGCAAGCCTTGCTATTCCCGTGGTGTTGAATTCGAAAATAAAAGTCCCGATGGAGGTTCCACCTGATGTGATTTTTTGTTTTACGGTGTTGATTTTCATTAGCGCTCCTTTTGCCTAACAACTGTTCGATGGAAAACCGCAGGTACTTAAAAAGGGGATTCTACCCGATGATTTCATTGGTAACAAAGGCAAACACATTAAGTTGTTTTTGAGAGCTGGTAGTGAATTTTTGATGCGAGAAACTGTTATCAAGCGAGTTTAAAAATTTCAACAGGTTCAGCCCGACCTTTTACAGACACTTTTCCAAGGCTGACAGTTTCTATGCCGGCATCGCCAAGAGCTTCCTTAACTGTATCAGAAATCAAAAATTGTGAATTAAACTGTTTGTTAAGCGATTCTATTCTAGACGCAAGGTTTACGACATCACCAATAATGGTATATTCTTTTCTCTGGCTTGATCCAATATTGCCCGTTACCGCTTCGCCAGTGTGCAGGCCGATACCAATTCTCGTGGGAAGAATATTTCCAGCTTCAATTTCTTCTTTAAGCTTTTGTAGTATTTCTTTTGAAGCATTAACGGCATTACGGCTATCGAAACCATCAGAGAAAGGTGCCCCAAACGCGGCCATGAATCCATCACCTAGAAATTTATTAATGATCCCATGGTTGCGATTCACAATATCGATCATAAAATCAAATAGGGAGTTGAGGTAGGTGACAACTTCCTGCGGAGTTCGGTTTTCCGAAAATGTAGTAAAGTTGCGGATGTCCAGAAACATCATACAAACATTTTGGACTTCCCCTTCTGTTGAATTTTTTTGGTGGAGGAGTTTTTCCATGACCGCTGGTGAAACATGTTGGCCAAACATGCTCATGATGTGGTTTTTCTCGCTTATGGATTGAAAAGATTTTAGAAATCCATTTTTTAATTTGTTGGTAATAATTCCCGTGATTATTCCTGTCGTTAAGATCATGGAACCCTTCACAATGTGTAAAACAAACATTCCAATTGGGGTAAAATTATTGAGATTCTCATCTGCTTCTCTGGAATTGATAATGTACCATGCAATTAAAATATATTCGAGTGCACCAATGCTACCTGTAAAAATACAAACCCAAAAATTCAGGCTTAGTGCAGAGAGTGCAATGATTATGAAGTACATGAATACCGGGGGCAAGTATAGCGCATGAATGGATAACACTTGACTGATGGTTAAAATCGCTAATGTAGGTACACTAATTTCTACGAAAGCAACAATGTAGCGCAAAGTTTTAGGGACACTTTTTTCTTTTTCTAGACACTGATTTATGAAGTACCAGATAAGCAATTCAAATCCGGAAAATCCTATGAGCAACAATACTAAAACCAGGCGAGGAATTGGTGGTTTGTCGCTATATTTAAGATTATTAATAAATTTGTTGTTGCCATATTTTATGTCAGAAAAGTATATGTCAGAAATGATTAAAAAAGCAATCGCAAGGAGTCCAATAATGATGGTGAAAATTAAAGCCCTTAGTTTTTCGATTTTAAGAATTTCATACTCAACGCTTTTTGCGATTTTTTCTTGTTCAGCTATTGCCAAGCTGGAAATAGTAGGCCGTTCTTCATTTGTCATTAATTTTACCTATGGACTTTTTGAGCAAACAACAGATTTAAAATTAAGTGCACCAGTTGTTTTATTTGCAAGGTATTTTTAGCATCCTTACTAGAAGTTGTAATCATATTGCCTGATAATACTACACAATTGTTTCAATATTCTTGTGATGTTTTTATGAAAGAATCTCTCTGACTACCTGCCCTTGGACATCGGTTAGGCGGAAATCCCGGCCTTGATAGCGATAGGTTAATTTTTCGTGATCATAGCCTAAGCAATGCAGGATTGTTGCATTAAGATCATGAATATGCATTGGTTTTTGGGTGATGTTATAACCAAAATCATCTGTTTCCCCATGAACTATTCCTGGCTTGATACCGCCACCGGCCAACCAAACCGAAAAGCATCGACCATGGTGATCCCTGCCATATTCTTCCTTCAATCCTCCCTGCCCGTAAACGGTTCGCCCGAATTCGCCAGCCCAGACAATAAGAGTATCGTCTAGCATGCCACGCTGTCTTAGATCTAAGATTAAAGCAGCTTGGGCTTGATCAACATCGAGCGCTTGTTTTGGGATATTCGTTGGCAACCCGCCATGAAGATCCCAACCCCGATGATAAAGTTGAACACAACGCACGCCAGATTCTAACAAACGACGCGCCAGCAAACAGTTAGATGCGAATGATCCGCTTCGCTTTGACTCTTCACCGTATAGCTGAAAAGTTTTGTTTGATTCGGTTGATAAATCAGTAAGCTTGGGCACCGATGTTTGCATACGAAATGCCATCTCATACTGGGCGATACGGGTTGCAATTTCCGGGTCGCCAGTTTCTTTGAGCTGGTTGGCATTTAGCTTTGCTATGCCATCAAGCATGCTCCTGCGTAAGTTGCGATCAATACCCGGAGGGTCTGAAAGATACAAAACAGGGTCGCCGCTACTACGCAGTTTCACTCCTTGATGATTTGAAGGTAGAAATCCGCTGCCCCATAATCTTTCCAGAAGCCCTTGGTTTGCATCTTTGCCAGTCCCATGAGAGATTAAAACGATGAAGGCTGGCAGATCTTCCGCTTCGCTTCCCAAACCATAGCTTAGCCAGGCCCCCAGTGATGGCCTTCCTGGTTGTTGCGAACCCGTCTGGATGAAAGTGATTGCAGGGTCATGATTAATCGCTTCCGTATGCATGGATCGAATCAAGCAGATTTCGTCGATTACTTTTGCGGTGTATGGCAATAGACTGCTGATCCAGGTTCCTGATTTTCCTGCTTGATTGAATTCAAATTTAGGTGCGATTATCGGGAAGCTTTTTTGGCCCGATGTCATGCCGGTCAACCGCTGGCCTTGGCGAATAGAATCTGGGAGTTCTGTGCCGTGGAATTTTTTAAGTTTAGGCTTGTAGTCTAAAAGTTCTAAGTGAGAGGGCCCACCGGATTGGAAAAGATAGACTACCCGCTTTGCCTTCGGAGCAAAATGCGTGAGGTGATTAAAGGCGTTTTCTTGAGCCTTGGCATCTTTGGCGAGAAGCCCTGCTATGGCAGCGGTTCCAATCGCAGACGCTGAATGATTCAAAAAAGCCCTGCGACGCATCCGGTTGCTGAAATCAATTAGTGGGTTCATTTGTTTAAATTCCTGTTCGCATTTCTAGGGCTTATAAGCAAAATTTTCGTTGAGATTTTCATGGTTTTGAAATCGTCTCGTCTAAATTCAAAATTATGCAGGTGATGGTGGTCCAGGCTGCAAGGGTTGATGTATTCAATTTCTCATTTCGCTTTGAATGCCCTATTGCTGTTAGATTGTTGGCAGCAATCGGATCTGATGAAAAGCACTTCTCTGAAGTTTGTAACATTTTTAGAAGTACTTCCACTTCCTCTGTTTTTGGTGATCGACATAAGGCCATCTGAAAAGCTAATTCGAACCTTGCTTGATTATCGTTTGCCTTTAGCAGGATCTGTTCAGCAAACTTGCGAGCAGCTTCTACATAGGTGGGGTCGTTTAAAAGCACTAACGCCTGCAATGGTGTGTTGGTTCGTGCTCTGCGAATGACACAGGTTTCGCGGTCAGGGGCATCGAATGCCGCCATGCCGGGTGGCGGGCAGGTCCTTTTCCAGAAGGTGTACATGCTTCTTCGATATAACCCATCTCCTAAATCTGCTTTGTATTTTTCCCTTCGTTCTACCGAAACATCTTCCCACAATCCATCGGGCTGGTAAGGTTTTACACTGGGTCCGCCAAGTTGTTCCACAAGCAGTCCGCTGATAGCCAAGGCATTATCGCGAACAGTTTCTGCTGGTAATCGATTTCGTGAACCTCGGCCAAGTAGCTTATTTCGCGGGTCTTGTTCCAATCCCTTGGCATCAATGTTTGAAGATTGCCTATATGTTGAGGAAAGTACGATTAGCTTTAAAATTTCTCGCATGTTCCAGTTTTTCTTAATAAGTTCTAGCGCTAGCCAATCTAGTAATTCGGGATGACTGGGAAGCGAACCTTGAATGCCAAAATCTTCGGATGTTTCAACCAATCCTGTTCCAAAAAACATTTCCCACCACCGGTTGACTGCGACGCGTGAAGTAAGAGGGTGGTTTGGATTAGTAAGCCAGTGTGCAAGCTCAAGCCGGTTCGGAACGGCGGTAGGCAATTCTGCAAAAATCCCCGGTACACCCGGTTCTACTACTTCTCCAAGTTGATCGTATTGGCCTCGTTTTAAAATATGGGTGGGGCGACGGGGTGTCAGTTCTCCCATTACCATCGTTAAAGGCATAGCTTTTTCTAACTCTGCTAGTTTTTTGGGAATCTCTAGCAACTCTGCTTTTATCTGTTTAGCTTGCGTGTCTACATGATCCAGATAATAGGATTTCAATTGTTCCAACTGGATGGCAGAACGATTTGCAGGTGCAACTACCAATATTTCTTTGAGTCCTTGGATTGTTTCGCCCTTTGAAAGTTGTGCTGCATCTTTTGGCCTCAGGACAGTTGAGAAAAGGCGCACATCATCTATTTTCCCTGTAAAGGGGATGGATGATTGTCGCAGCCCGATGTGGAATGGTTTGTTAGTTTTAAGAGATCCTTCAAGCTTATTGTTGGTCGTGATATCTAGTTCCTGAGGTTGCCCATCAACATATATTTTTACACCCGATGCTTTTCGTGAACCATCATAGGTCACGGTAATATGGTGCCAAGCATTTAAGGTGAGTGCTTTTTTTGTCACAACTTTAAAAGCACTATCAGGCCAGTGGTTGACGAAATGGCTCGCAACTTTGCCACTTTCCAGAATAACATCGTAGCCTCGGTAGGCATTCGCATCATCGATTTTTGATAACACGGCGCCGGCTTGGTTGCTGGTTGGATAAATCCATGCAGCGAACGAGCAGGTCTGATCACTTTCAAATACACCTGTTTCAATTGCAGAAATATGGGTGTTGCCATCAAATTGTAATGCTTTACCAATGCGACCTGGAACAGAAGCAAAGGTGCCTTTTATAGTGCCAGGATTTTGCATTGAAATGGTGTTAGCAATAGTTGGGCCTTTGCTATCATCCAAAGGGAAGTGCGCTACTAAACCCACAGGGCCAGCAGTTTCAATTTGTTCTTTGCTCAATGACATTTCCCATTTAGTGATGTCAGCATCAATTTCCATTGAACGCTTTTTCAAGCGGTTTGTGAGTTCTTCATTGCTTGCATCCAGTTTTGATTTTTCTGCCAACTGGCCTTGTGATGGAACTTTTAATAACGGTTCTGCCATCCGGCCTTGGCTATAAGAAACCAACTTGTCCGGGATGTTATTGAAGTAGGCAGCAAACCGATAATAATCTTTCTGGGTTAATGGATCATATTTGTGATCATGGCATCGGGCGCACTGCATTGATAAACCAAGAAAAACCGTGGCAGATGTGTGGACACGGTCTGCAACATATTCCACCCGGTATTCCTCTTCAATAATTCCACCTTCAGTAGTGAGCACATGGTTACGATTGAAACCCGTTGCGACTTTCTGATTTAATGTTGCATTGGGAATTAAATCGCCTGCAATTTGTGCTGTAAGAAATTGATCGTAAGGCATGTTTTTGTTGAAAGCCTGAATCACCCAGTCTCGCCAGGGCCAAAGCGTTCGCATTTCATCATTGTTGTAGCCGTTGGTGTCTGCATATCGGGCGGCATCGAGCCAATGCATTGCCATTCGCTCGGCATGGCGATTCGAATTCAACAAGCGATCTGCAACGCGTTCGTACGCACCTTCTGCTTTATCTGCAAGGAATGATTTTGTTTCATCTAGGGTCGGGGGCAGTCCAGTAAGATCAAGGGTTACCCTGCGAAGCCAGGTATTACGATCAGTTTCGAGCGTAGGGGTGATTTCTGCGGCTTCGAGCTTTTGAAGGATAAAATAGTCGATTTCATTTCTTGGCCAGTTGGATAATTTAACCTTTGGTAGGCTAGTTGATTTTCGGGGTGGCACAAAAGCCCAGTGTTCTGCGTAGGGAGCACCCTCTGTAATCCATTGATTCAAAGTTTTTCTTTGGCTGTCAGTCAAGGGCTTATTAAACGAAAGCGGTGGCATCTGGGATTTGTCATGTGCATCTATGCGGGTTATTAGACTACTAGCTGCAGGATTATTTGGAACGATGGGGTGATCATTGTTTTTTGTTTTCGCAAGTGCCGCTGGGCGGAGATCCAATCGTAGCTTAGCTTTTCGCGAAGATTCATCCTGTCCATGGCAATTCCAGCAATGGTTTGCGAGAATCGGGCGAACATCCCGATTGAAATCTATTTTCGATGCGGGTTCTTGGGCCATTAAAGGCATGATGCCCAATGCGAGGAATTGTAGCAAAACTGCAATTTTGATTCTTGCGTATCGGTGTTGAGTCAATGGGTTAGTCATCATCCTTGGTCCAGTATCTTTTTGCATTTTAATAGTGTTGTTGCTGTCGGTGTTAGTTTAGCAACAAATCAAAACCGATTAGATTACACTATAATCATGCTAGCAGTTTTTTGAACCTATAATCTTCACTTAGACCTTAAGTTACTTGCATTCAGACCTGCCCCCTTTTCTCTGTTTGGGTTTGTGTTTTCTAAAAGTTGGGAAGTTGTGTTGAAAGAAAAGCCTGATTGATTTATTTGCTTGACTTGCGTGAAAAAAGTGAAACATGGGTTTGGATTTATCTGATGTTTACCGCTTGACACAATAGTGCATTATTGAAGAAAATATACTTAGTGATTTAAAAACGAAGATACAGGAAGTTAACTCATGATACATGTCACTTGCGATCTTTGCGGGCAAATGATCGAAGAGTCCAAAAATCATTACCGGGTGGAAATTGAAATATTTGCAATGGAACAAAACAGCCCGATGGTGGAAGAAGATCTCGATCAAGATAACCTTGAACATATCGCAATGTTAATAAGCGATCCTGATACAATAGAACCATTGCCTGCGTTGACAAAAGCAAAGTACGATTTGTGTCCGAAATGCACGGAACGGTTTCAACGCAATCCCTTGTCGAGAGAAGCCGATTCTTCGGTTAATTTCAGCGATAATTAATTCAGGATATAATATTGCTTACCCCAACCTTAGTTATTCTCTCGCTTAAATATGCAGTGGGGGCGGTTACGGTTCTTCTAGTCTTTTCGTTGATTGCCCTGGCAAAGGGGAAAATAAAGTTACATGGCAAAATAAATCTCGTCTTTTTCATATTAACAGTCGCAGCATTATTTTTGTTTGAAATCGTGGTTCGAATGATAGATCCGATGCTATTTTCCGGATTGTGGAAAAACGCAGAGTTGGCGAGGTCGCTGAAGATTCATTTATGCTTTGCCGTGCCTAGTGCGTTTCTTATGGGAATTATGTTGTTCACCGGTTTAAAGAAATTGAAGGTATGGCATAGAAGGGTTGCGATAGTATTTTTGGTATGCTGGGTTGGTACATTTTATACTGGGATTTGGTGGTTGCCCAATCATGTTGAACTGAGCAACAAGGCAACCTATTCTGGGGCTCAATAAGATGCAAAAAAAAGGCATGAATGTTCCTAAGGTTAGCGAACCAAATGCGGATGATTTTGCAGGAGCGTTGCCTCAGGAGGTCGTGAATGTACCAGATTTTGAAAATCAACCACCCCCGATTGAAAAAGTAGTGGAGGCGATGTTTTTTGTGGGTGGTCAGCCACTAACATCACAAAGGGCTTGTGAAATTCTACGGGGCCTAGATCTCAAAGAGTTTGTTGCCATCATTGGGAGCTTGAATCGGAAGTATAAGTTGGAAAACCGCCCTTATCGAATTCAACCCAAGGGTAATGGTTATGAAATGACCATTCTGCCTAAATATCGAATCATTGCAGATAAATTGTATGGGATGTTAAAAGAGGCGAGATTATCTGCGCAGGCTTTGGATACTTTGGCTTTGGTTGCATACAAGCAGCCGGTGTGCAGGCAAGAAATTGACACTTTAAGAGGTAATGATACCGCTGCGATTATTCGCCAGCTGGTAAGGCTGGGCCTGATCTCGGTGCAAAGGGGACAATCCGATGCCCAAGAGATCACTTATGGAACGACAAAGAAGTTTTTAGAACTTTTTCGATTAAAAAGTTTAGATGACCTTCCCCGACATCAGGAAATGGAAGAACTTTAGTCGATTTTTCAACTTTTCTAAAGTGAAAAGGAATCCGGGCTCTTTGGATTAAATGTGCGTGATTTGCGGGTTTAATTTGGGTTGAATAGCTTAATAATTGGCCTTCCGCTATGGGGATTTGGCTCTAGATTTTGGTGTCTGTTGGGCTTTTAAATGCAGGAAATGCAAGATGTTTGGGAAGCTTAACTTGACGGTAGGGGCCTTAAATTCCTATCATAAGATTGTTCGCTTAACGGCGAGCGTGGCCCTGTCGTCTAGGGGCCTAGGACACAGCCCTTTCACGGCTGCGACACGGGTTCGAATCCCGTCAGGGTCATTGGTGTTTAGCACCAAGATATCCAAGCGGTAAAGCATTCCTAGGGCTTTACCGCTTTTTTTACGAACATAGCTTATTCCAATTCGACAAAAGTGCCATCGGCCTTAACTTCGACCTCCCGGACTTTCCCTGTCTTGGTTTTCCCACGAACTTCATAGGTGCCATCTTTTTTCAGAAAAGCTTCGGTGAACACCATCCCTGGAAGTTTATCCTGAGCGGTTTTAAGAGCCGCTGGTGGAACCTCTTCCATCTTTACCTGAACCTTTGGCCCTTCACCAATAGATCCACAACCAATTAAAATTGATAGCATCACGATTGATGCAAAGTTCTTTGGCATTAAAAATCTCCAGAAAGTGCCTCGCCCCCATCACGGGTGGCAAGTGCTTTTAAAGTATTTAAATCAACGGAAGAGGAAAGCGATTTTACATGGCCATCAGCAAATAGGTAATTAACAACCCCAGAGTGATTACTGCTGAAGTTATTTATTTCGAGTGGGGATGCTGCGCCATTGATCATCTCTCCCACATGGCTTAGAACGAAGTTAGAAGGTTCGTTTAATTCGAAAGCAAGTGGAGAGCCAGTCGGTGTAGAAAACTTACTTCCTGTAACAGAACCAACCCAAGTTGTTTCGGAATATTTTGAAGAGCGTTCTCCCGCAAGGAGAGTGTGGCTTGTGCCATCGGTGATATCAGTTAAAGAAAGTTTAGAGTTGCGATAAAAGATGCCTTCGCCATCAACGCCTGGCTCGGTGACGCCGAAGTTTCCTGTGTAACTGGAAGAGGGTAGGTCGCAAAGGGTCGATGTTAAGATCCCCAAGGTGGTTTTGGGGCCAACAGGAAAAGATTTTGGTGCATCAACCGAAGGGCAGAGAAGAAGTTTTAAGGAAGCAGATCTTAAAAAAGCATGCGCTGGGGCTTCGATTGGAAGCGAGAAATTGATTTTGTTAAACAGTGCCTGTTCTTCCATGTAAGGCAGAAGATAGGCGTTCCAACCCCAACCGGGGCCTAGGTCATTACCATTCGAATCAAAGGATGATGTGTACCCCGGTGGAAAAACTTTTGCAGTATCGTGGTAATTAAGAGCAGCCAAGCCTATTTGTTTGAGATGGCCCTGGCAGTTCATTCGAGAAGCGGCATCACGGCTTTTTTGAACTGCAGGAAGTAATAAACCGATAAGCATAGCAATGATGGCTATCACCACAAGAAGTTCGATCAGGGTGAAACCTTTTCGAAGTGGAATATCACGCATCAGAGTTATTGCCTTGAGATCAGAATTACAAAGTTAGCGATAGTACAACTTTTTACTTCTGAAATACTAATCGAAATCGCTTCGTGCAATGAATGCCCTTTGAATCGGGTTGCTTAATCCTCGCCGTCATTTCCTTTAAGCCATTTACGAATGCGACTTAAGTCTTTATTCCAAGTTTCAGCAAGTCGAACTTTTCCAAAAGCATCGAATAAAAGATCCATGGTTTCTAGAAGATGCCTGATTTGGCCAACGCGTTCTTCAAGCCGGGCGCGATCTTCTAAAGCTTCTGCCAATGGCATTTTTGCGCCATTAACAGCTAGAAGCTCTGCGCTAAGAGCAAGGTCGTAGGATTGATCATGCCTTACAAGGGTGATACCTGTCTTACGGGGAAGTTTCCCACTCTGCAAAGCACGCATTGCCTCGGGGAGCTTGGTTGGTGCATCGCTGGAAATTGATTCTTTGCCTGATTGGCCTTTGGGGCATTCGAGGGCCAAAGTGCGGGCGAGCATGAATGCGACTTCAGAACCATCTTCGAGTTTGATGGTGTCGTGCCCCTCATCTTGAAGGTTCCAAAGCCAGACTAGGAATTCGTTACCTAGGAAGTCTCTGCTGTTATCATCAACGACCCATTGTGGAGAGTTGCCTGCACCACCTTTTAAAAAAGTGGCATGTTGGGCATCATCAACAGCTCTGGATTGCCCTCTGGGTTCTGCAAGTTTATGAGCGAGAATGCCAGAACTTAGTGCCTCGATTTTTTGGCCAAAGGTTTGTTCGAAAAGCTGTGTAAGCCTATCGAGAACAGAAACGGAAGTAGTGCCCACTAAAAGTTCGTTGGATTGCCCATCCCAAAGCAGAGAGTATGCTTTCCTGCGCAGGTAGCGACCATCTGCAGCTTCTTCATTGAGTTTGTCCATTGCAGCCATGCGTGCTTCGCGCTTTTGCTTCTGGCTTACTTTGCCAGTTGGGCTTTCTGCAGCGATGGCATCGAGTTCCATCTGGGTGTAGGATTTTAAAAGATCTGAAGGGGGTTTGTTGGCATCAATGCGCAGTGCAAAATGCAGGGTGTCTTCAACAATATTCTTGGCGAGATCAAACCGTACATCGAGGAGGTGGCCACCCGCACTCCAACCGGTTTCTATGCCATCGCGGGAAGCAGTTCGTTCTTTGCCAATGGCTCGTTCTTCAAGCCTTTCAAGATGTTCTGGGCCGAAGCCTTTGGGTGCTTTCCCTTTGACTTTAAAGCGAGCAAAAGAAACTCTTCCAGAAAAGAAACCCATGATAATAACCCTTCAATCAGCAAATTGGGTAAATAGAAAGTATAGGGCAAAGAGGAAAGTCGGTAAGATGAATCATCCTAATAACTTTTTATACAGATCTTCTTGGGCTAAAAGAGCCTCTTGATAAACTAGGTGAGCATCAGGATTGGGTTCATAGATACAGCCTAGTTCGGGTGATTGGGATACGGAGAGATCGAGTTTCCCCATTGATTCCAAGGCTAGCCAGGCGATGCCTCTGCTAGTGGCTTCGGGTTCTAAGCATGCTGTGATGGGTTTGCCCAAAACATTAGCAATGATTTGAGCCCAGGCAGGCGAGTTAAGAAAACCCCCGCTCGCAAGAATTCGATGATCGGGATGAGCTAATGGCGAAAGCCTTCGATAGATCTGCCCCAGTCGAAGGGCAACCGCTTCAAGGCCTGCTTGAAAGATATCAATGGGCTTGGTGTTCAACCTGATGCCATGAAGAGTTGCAGAAGCGTCATCGCGCCAGCCTGGTGCCCTTTCCCCCGCAAAGAATGGAAGCATGGATAGCCCATGGGCAGCGGGTTTCATTTGCAAAAGAAGTTTTTCACATTCGGAAGGTTCCGGCAGCCTGAGGCTCTTGAGGAGCCATTCGTGAACATTGCCCCCTTCGGTAAGTGCGCCACCTACTAAAGGCCGCTTAGCATCCACTCTATAGTTCCAAAGCCCGAGGGGTATTTTTTCTGGAATTACAGAAGGAACAATTCGCATAGCCGCGGTAGTCCCAATGGTTAGGGCGATATTGCGATCATTGGTGCAGCCACTGCCCACATTTGCGGCAGCGCCATCGCCTATAGCAAGAAACCAAAGAGCGTTGGCGAGTGTGGGCCAGCGTTTCTTCCACTCGGGTTTTAGATTAGGTAGGCCTGGGCCGAAATCTGAAATAAGTGGCAATTGCTCTTGTTTTAAGCCTAATTCCTGCATCCAGACATGATCCCACTGCAGTTTTTTTCGATCGAGCAACCCAGTCCAAGATGCAGTGGAAACGCTGACATTCGAGCATCCTAGAAACTGCTGGCTTAAAAATGACCCAAGGCTCCACCAATGCGACACAGAGTTGAATCGATCGGGATTGGTTCGTTTTTCCCAACGCAACCTTGCAGGCAGATAGCTGCTATGAATCATGCAACCATTGCGATCATGAATATCTGATTCATTGTAATTCTCGCGAAGATATTGTGCATCTTTTGCGCAACGGGTGTCTGCATAAGTGTAAAGAGGAGTCAGGGGCGAAAAGTTTTTGTCTAAGCCTATCATGCTGGAAACAAACGTGTCGATTGCTACTGCTTGGATGGTGTCCACTTTGCCATGCAGCTTTTCCAATAGAGAATCAACAACATCAACAACGGCCTTGGGAACTGCGAGTGGCTCAAACACAGCCATGCCCGTGACATCTGTTTGTAATGCAACCTGCGCTCTGCCGAAATAAATTTCGGGTTCGATAATTCTGCAGGAAGCATCATAAAGCAATGCACGAACAGAAGAAGTTCCTATATCGATTGCTAGGATGAAAGGAGGTTTGGCCTGAGTAAGAGAAATTCCGGGCATATCAAACCTTTGCAGAAAGAGCGAGGTAAAGTACTGCCATTCGGACTGCGAGCCCGTTGGTGACTTGCTTCAAGATGGCGCTATTGGGCATATCTGCAACTTCTGGGGTCAGTTCGATACCCCTGTTGATGGGGCCAGGAGCGAGTAGAAGCATATCAGGCCTGCATTTTTTCACGCGATCCATAGTCATGCCAAAGAGTCTGAAGTATTCTTGGATCGAAGGGAAAAGCCCGCTGCGTTGTCGCTCGAATTGTATTCGCAAAACATTAACAACATCGCATTCAGGAAGAATCTTATCAAGGTCGTAGCTCGAACGAACGCCGAGTTCCTCGATCTCTTTGGGTATAAGGGTAGGTGGGCCGCACACAATAACCTTGGCCCCTAATTTTGTTAGGGTGTGGATGTTACTCCGTGCAACTCTGCTGTGAGTGATATCTCCAACCAATCCAACGGTCAGGCCTTTGATCTTTTTCTTTTCTTGGAGAATGGTGAACGCATCGAGCAGGCCCTGTGTGGGGTGTTCATGCGCACCGTCGCCTGCATTGACTATTGAAGCATCTAATTGTTGGGCAAGCAGATGAGGCGTACCCGGAACCGAATGCCTGACAATAAAGCCATGGACGCCTAAAGCTAAGATATTTTTTGCGGTATCGATGAAGCTTTCGCCTTTGCTGACGCTGGAACCAGCGGGCGAGAAATCGATAGTTTCAGCGCCTAGTCTACGAGCAGCCAAGCCAAAACTGACACGGGTTCTGGTGGAAGATTCGAAGAATAGATTTGCGATAACCTTACCTTTGAGGAAGGTGTGTTTCTTTTCAGGGTTACGGCTTGCTTCGACAAAGAATTCTGAAGCTTTGAAGATGGTTTCCAATTCAGCGACAGAGAGTTCCTCGATGCCAAGCAGATGTTTTTTTGTCCAAGGTCCGCAATCAATCGCAGTTTCGGAAGAAGACATATTGTGGATCCTAATTTATTTGGTGTCAGTGGGTTGAGAATCAGTTTTCTCAAAGATAATGATATGTTGCCAGGGTAAAACTCCAATGGTTTCTTTGTGCTTGAGATCATGGCCCTTCATTTCAAGTATAACTTGTTTTTCAGCCATTTTATGAACCAGTTTAATGGGCACTTCAGGGTCTTCGCCGCGGAATTCGACAAATACCATGGTGCCACCTTTGCGCAAGGATTTACACATGGCTTGAGTCATTTCAAAAGGGAAAGCGAATTCATGGTAGACATCAACCATGATGATCATATCGACGCTGTTTTCGGGCAGCTTAGGATCTTTTTCTGTGCTTAGAATGGTTTCAACATTCTGAAGTGTTTTCTGTTTTGATTTGGCATTGATGATTTTGATCATTTCTTTCTGGATGTCTACAGCGAGAACTTTTCCTTTGGGAAGGAGGGGCGCCATTCGGAAAGAGAGATAACCACTTCCTGCGCCGACATCAGCGACAATCATATGGGGTTTTAATTTTAGGGATTCGATAAGTTTGGTTGTGTTTTCTTCTTTTTCGCGTTCAGGCCGTTCGAGCCAACCCGCGGCTTGATAACCCATTACATGAGCGATTTCGCGCCCTTTGAAAAACTTTCCGATGCCATTTGGGTCATGAATTTTGCGTTCTTCGTAAAGGGGAGCTGTTTTCGGGGTTTGGGCAAAAGCGGTTGTAGATGAAAGCAAAGCAAGGCATGTTAAAAAGGTTCGTAAGAGCATGGGTTTCCCTTGTATAAATCTTTGAGGCTGATCCGTGTCAGGCAGTGTTTAACTTAAATACTATATTAGCATTCATTTGATCAAATTAGAATCTATCACAATCCAAAAGAATTTAATAATGAAAGATCAGAGCCTTTAAATAATCCGGGGACGTCTGATTTGTGAGGTGATAGGTCATTGCTTTTTCGGAAGAAGAATCTTGCTGTTTTCGAGGAATTGCCGATGCTTTTCATTTGCATCCGCATTATTTAGCGATCCCTTCGTAGAACTTAAATCAGATAAGTTTGCTTTGCAAGCATTACAACCAATGGTTTCAAGGTGAAATTTGATGTAATCAATTCTTTGAGGATCAAGCGCTTCCTCTTTGTAGCTGCTTAATTCTTCCCTGGTTGGGCAGCTAAGATGTTCTCGACGCCATATAGCCCCAATGGAATGATCGCCCATTTCGCGACTTGCAATAATACTTTCAAGCAGGGTATGTAACTCTTGAGATTCTCTGACAGCTTTTTCCACACGGATTGAATCTTGCTCATTAAGGTGGTCATCAATGAATGCATCAAGAGTCGCTTTGGTTATGGTCATCAATCTTGATCCTGTTGCGAAAATTGGGGAAATACATCCGGTGATAAGTTGAGTTTTTTCAAATGTTCGATGATAAAATTGTTGGCATAATGACGATGTGAGGCAACGGTTTTATTATCAATGCCAAGAATGTTTGCAGCTTCTAAGTTGCTAAGTCCTTTAACGAAGAGCAGTTCAATTGATTTGAGTTTGAGGTAATCTTTTCTTTGGACAAATTGGTTGATTAAAAGCCCGAGGCCTTTGATGAGCGCATCATTTTCGAGTTTTTTCTTTTCATCGCCGCGGTACCAAGTGGAGGCGCCCATCGCAGGATCGATATAAGGACTAGATTTTTGATTTCCCGAGCTATCAACTGGGGTTTCTACTGTTCTCAACCTGCCATAGCTTCTGAGAAGATCTGTAATCTTATTGGAAAGGATACCAAATAAGTAACTTTGGATGCTTCTCGAAGAGTCAAAATTATTTATGTTGGCAAGGAACCCCAAAAAGGATTCTTGTACTAGATCTTGGCAAGATGCGTGATCCTTGATTTTGCCTTGTGCATAATTGGTCAGTCGTCCTTCATACCGTAAAACCAAATCGCTCCATGCGAGTTGGTCTCCCTCCTGGATTTTTTTCACGAGTAATTGCTCTTCTGACGATGGCATGGGCGCCTTTCCATGAAGACTGCGTAAGCCCTTCAATAATAATTACCGATGGCCTTTGCAGGTCAACTGCTGTAAAGTACAACTTCTCAAGTTGAGTTGCACTTGGGTAAATTCGACATTTCAGGTAATACAGTATCACAATGGATTGTGGCTTTGAAACAATAATGAGTTTAAGGATCATAGATAAATGTCGGAAACCTTAAATCGGATTCTTTTCTGGATTCTTGCGGTTTGCAGTCTCGCAGCAGACCAATCCTCTAAGTACATCATTTTTGATATGCTTAGTGACCCCGCAACCAATCATGTTCATAGTTTATTTCAATCGCAACAAGGCGGTGGGTTTCATCTTGTGGCTCAATTCCAATACGACTTGGAAACCAGGCAGATGAAGAAAGATTCCCGTGGAAATCCCATTCCCTATGTAAACCAAGGCGCTCTTTTTGGATTTCTTGGTAACCATCAAAGCCTTGCAAATGGGCTTTTTGCCGTTATCAGTTGCGCTGCTGCGATGGCTATTATTTTTTGGAGCACTCAAAAAGGCTCTTTGAGCGACCTAGCACTTACTATTGCATTGGGATTTATTTTAGGCGGAACCCTGGGCAATTTTTATGACAGGCTAGTGTTCAATGGCGTCCGGGATTTCCTCCATTGGAATTACTTTTTCGATTGGCCAGTTTTCAACCTCGCTGATTGCTGGTTGGTCGGTGGGGCTTGCCTCCTAATGCTGCTGGCTTTCCGAGTTCCAAAAGAAAACGCACAAACCCCGGCAGACCCAGCAACCTAAGCTTTCGCTCCTTTAATTAGTATTGATCCCTTCCATCGTTATAATCGAAGCCCTTTCCCTAGCTTTCTGCAAGGTTTAAATAGCTATTTGGTTATTCTTCCTTTAATTTGAAGAAATCGTGAATGTTTCTGAAAAGCAGCCCCTGCCTTAGAGGTTTTCCATGCTTCGTTATATTTCTTTTTATCTGTTACTAATTCCTGGGTTGGCCTTTGGACAGGAGCCAATTCTTTTTCCTCGTACTCCTGATATTTCACCCGATGCTAAAACAGTTGTTTTTAGTTATCTAGGCGATATTTGGGCCGTTGACGCCACGGGTGGTAATGCTAGGCCACTTACTATTCATACCGCACATGATTTCCAGCCAGCATTCAGCCCCGATGGGAAATTCATTGCATTCAGTTCCAACAGGCATGGCAGTTATGATTGCTTTATAATTCCCGCTCAAGGTGGAAAAGCTAAAAGGCTTACATCTGATTCTGCCAACGATATTGTTTGTGGTTGGGCACCTGACTCTAAATCGGTGCTGTTTTCCTCTAATAGGGGGTTGGGTTATCCCGGGTTTTCAAACTTATATACGGTTTCGATTGATGGCGGGCAACCGGTTCGAATCACCTTTGATGAAGCCAAGGATGGGGCGATTCATCCAGCAGGAAATTTGATTGCTTTCACCCGTGGGCCAGGCGCATGGTATAGAAAAGGATATAGGGGGTCTTCAAATGACGAAATATGGATTGGTGGGATTGATGGTACGGGCAATAAAAAACTCACGGATTTTAATGGGCAGGATTCTTCCCCGATGTGGAGCCAGAATGGGAATGCAGTTTATTATGTAAGCGAAATATTTGGTAACCCGCCCAATATTGTTCGCATGGAAAACAAACCGGGCGCCAAACCCGTTAAAATTACGAACCATACCTCTGAGGGGGTTCGTAAGGCCCGCATTAATGCCAATGGTTCTGCGATTGTTTATGAATGTGGCGCAGATATTTATTTTATAGATACTTCTAATTTAGGGATGCCCAGAAAAATAGTTGTCAAGGCTTTGGTTGATGATAAAACCAATGCTGATCGCTTGGTCACATTCACTCAAAACGCTTCCGAATTTGCATTTAATAAAGAAGAATCTTTAGTGATTTTCGGCGTTCATGGCGAACTTTACCGCATGGGGGTTTCTGGAGTAGCTAAACCCATCAGGTTGACAGATAACCCTGCTGATGATTTTGGTGCTGTTTGGTCGCCTGACTCTTCAAAGGCTGCTTTTCTTTCCGATCGTACCGGGAGAATTGAAGTTTTTCTTCTTGAATCTGCTGATACTGAACATCCTAAATTTATTGAAGCACATCAGTTTAAAGTGAAACAAATCACCAATGATGAGAAGCCTGAATCGAGCCTGACTTTTTCACCTGATGGCAAAAAAATCTACTTCCTTCGGGCGGGAAGATTATGGAGCATGAATCTTGATGGCTCTGAACAAAAAGAAGTCGTATCCCTTTCCATGATTACGGAGTATTCCTGGTCGCCGGACGGGAAGTGGATTGTTTACTCCCGAAGGGATGGGTCTTTTGCTAGTGAGTTGTTTATTATCCCCGCTGCTGGCCCCACAAAAGAGAACCCACCAAAAAACATCACACGATATGCCACCTCAAATCATTCCCCGACTTGGAGCACAGATGGCAAAAGAATCGCCTTTGTTAGCGAGCGTAGAAATACCCCAGGTCTTTTTGTTATGGAGATGCAAAAGCCTTTTGCAAAGGGAAAAAACAACTTGGATTCCGGAGCAATCGACTTTGAGGAAATTCATACCAGAGTTAGTGCTGTTGGTTCAATGAACACTACGGACGCCGCGATTTCTCCAGGAGGCTCCAAGATTGCATTCCGGTCAGGGGATGAACTTTGGGTTGCTTCAGTAACGGGTGGATTGGTGACAAAACTTTCCACGGGTACGGTAAAACCCCAGGGTATTTATTGGTCGAAGAAAACAACCGATCTCATTTATTTTAGAGATGGTAATGGCAGCCTTCGCACTGCTAAAGCTTCTTCAGCAATACCGGGTGCGGATTTGGGATCTGTTTCTTTTCGTATTAAGATGATGATCAAAGCAGGTGAAGAAAACCTTGAGGTGTTTGATCAATGCTGGCGATTACTTGCGGATAATTTTTATGATACCAAGTTTCATGGTGCAGATTGGAATTTAGTGCGACAACGATACAGACCTATGGTAAGCCATGCCCCTATGAAAGAGGATTTTCAGGCATTGGTGTTTTTAATGCTGGGCGAATTAAATGCTTCTCACCTTGGATTGCAATTTACTTCAAGTTTTCCTGAGGAACAAACTTCTGAATTGGGGTTGCTCTTCGATGAAACTTTTAAAGGAAAAGGGCTTAAGATTAGAGAAATCATCAAGCGTGGGCCCGCAGATAAGCGAGGATTAGATCTTAAAGCAGGTGAAATTATTTTCGCAATCAATGGAGTTGAGCTAAACCCCATGGTTGAAGTCAGCCAGCTTCTTAATGGCAAGAATGATGAAATTGTGACTGTATCTGTTGGCTCGGAAACTTCACCCGACCCCAAGATCAAAAATCGTCGAACTGTGGAAATTACCCCGATCCTTCGTGATCGGATGGCGCCCTTCCTTTACGATCGTTGGGTTAATTTGAATGCGCAAAAAGTTTCTGAAATGAGTAATGGCAAGGTTGGGTACATTCATATTCCAAGCATGGATGATCCAGGCCTTGATAAGTTTGTTCGTTCACTTTATTCAGATAATTTCGATAAAGATGCGTTAGTGTTGGACGTTCGGTTTAATGGTGGCGGGTTTACGCATGATCAGGTTTTGAATTACCTTGGCGCGCAGGATCATACGAAGTTTCTGCATCGCGAGGGAGATAAGGGCGCAGTTTTAAGAAGTTATGATCGCAAGTGGACTAAGCCCGTGATTCTTCTGATTAACAACAGATCTTATAGTGATGCCGAAATTTTCCCCAATGCGTTTAAAACTCTTGGCCTAGGCAAGCTTGTTGGTCAACCTACGGGTGGCATGGTGATTGGTACCGGTAGTGCAAAGCTAATTGATGGATCAACATTTAGGATTCCCAGGATTGGGGTTTATACCAATCTTGGTGTGGACATGGATACAGTGGGAGTTGCCCCGGATATTTTTGTTGAGCCAATGCCTGATGATTTGAAAAAAGGAATTGATGCGCAATTACAGAAAGCTGTCGAGGTGATACTCAAGGATATGCAAGCGGGAGATATGAAAAAATCCGGGAATGATAAGATTCGCAAGCTCACACGCTGAGAAAATCTTTTATTCTTGAGGATGGAAAGTTAGATAGAAATCAACTGCGGTGGCAAGATGGTAATTAAATCATTTTTGTTTTTTACTATTTGGGATTGAATCTCTTTGCTGAATAGTGGAAGTAATCATAGAATAATTATTAGTTGACCTGATTGATTTTTAATCAAAAGGTCTGCTACTTAATAAGTGTGGAAGTGTTTGTGCCAAAAGTGGCAATATTTCAACAATTAAAAAATGAGGTGTCCGATGACTTCGGCCCTTCTCGTTCAATACTTTATCGAACTGCCTAGTCCCCGCGAGGGGGAGGATTTCTCTGAATGGCGTGCGCGCCATTTCAAAGCAACAAAGCGTTTCAAAAAACTCGTGCTTGCACGGTACACTGAAGGCACTTTAATTAGGCTTTTAGATAATAAGTTTCCTGAAGCACGGAAAGCCTCGCTTTTTGCGCTTGGGCTTTTAGGTACCATGGAAGCTAATCCTATCATGGCTAGGTTGTTGCATGATGGCGACAGCGATGTTGCAGATATGGCTACCGCCAGCCTTTGGAATCTTTGGTTTAGGGCTGATAGCGAAGAAAATAATACAGCATTGCAAAAAGCGACCCGAGTGAGAGATCGCGAAAAAGCATTGGAAAGTATGACGGTTTTGATTGAAAAGGCCCCTGAATTTGCAGAAGCTCTTAACCAAAGGGCAATTGTATATTTCCGCATGAAACAATACGAAGATTCTATTGCTGATTGTCAGAAGGTATTAGACTTAAACCCTTGGCATTTTGGCGCTCTGGTTGGAATGGCGCAAAGTTACATGAAAATGAAAAAGCACCGTTCTGCTCTTAAAGCTTTTAGAAATACGCTTAAAATTCATCCCCGCATGGAAGGCGTTGCGGATGCAATTCGCACCTTGGAAAAGGTTTTAGGGGAAGATGGCGGGCGCAAAGACGATAAAAAGTAGGTTTCTTTGCCCCTTGGCTTACCTGCTAAAGTGGGGGCCTATTTGAAATATTCTGCTCGGTTTAAGCATTAATTCGCCCTATATCGCTAAAAATTGCGAATATTCCCCGACTCTAACTTGAATGAATTGCTCATAATTGCTAGTTTGACATCTTAACCTGTTGCTAAATTGTTATGCAACATTCATTATGTTTTCTTGGTATGGGGGTATTATTCATGGCTCGCCGCCTTCCCAATCGTAAAGATTTACGCGCTGCTAATGATGCCGCTGAAAATCGCAAAAAAGCTAAAGCTAAAGAAGAAGAAGAACTCCTCGAAGACGAGGAAGATGATGACGACGATGATGACGATGACGATGATGATGATGACGACGAAGGGGATGACGAAGGCGATGGTGATGAAGGCGATGATGAGTCTGCCGATGACGACTTCCCCGAATCGGAAGATGATGACGATGGCGATGATGAGGATCGCCCTAAGAAGAAGAAAAAGAAGGCATTAAAGAAGCCTAAAAAGGAAGCTAAAGAAAAGAAACCACGCAAGACTCGTGCATCTAAAGTGGTTCGCATGAAGCTTGTATGGGGCGTATTCAGCAACTCTAATCAGAGGGTGGCAGTATTTGATTACCCGAAGAAGGACGATGCAAACGAACACGCAGAAAAGTTGACTGCAGATAAGAAGACAGGCGGGCCTTACTTTGTTCAGCCTGTAAAAGAATTGATCGAGTGATCTTTTGATTCATAGTGTTACAAAAGAAAAAGCCCGGCTTCATGCCGGGCTTTTTCTTTAACTTAACTCTCAATTCAAACTTACGTCAGATTTACATCTTTAGATTGCATCAATTGCTCGATGGCTTTGATCTTGTATTCTACCCCAATTACATTTGGAAGATCAAAGGTGTGGTTTTGCGCACCTGATGTTTTGATGATGAGGTCTCCTGTCCCGATATTTAAGAACCAAAGCCCCAGAATACCATGCCTGAATATATCACTACGTTGCTTTTCGAAAGTAAGGCCCGTGGCATCGTAAACTTTTTCGCCATCTCCAATTTCGGTTCTCACGCGCAATTGCCCAGGGCTGAAAGTCACATAAATCTGGCGATCGAAAAACATAAACGCAATTAGCCAGATAATAAGCAAACCAGTGGATGTGAATAGGTATCCGCCCAGATTGATGCGAATATCAAGGAGAGAGAACGCACTGGTGATTTTTTCCCAGTAACCTGCCAGCATTAGGATGGTGACTCCCATGACAATCACAACAATGACCAGAATAGACCACATTCCGCGCAGGGATACACTGGTGATGAAAATAGTAAGTAAAAGCGTTAGGCAGAAGATTACGCCATAGTTTTTGCTTTGTGCCACATATAGAGTGGGTTGGATCAACGATCCTTTTTTATCTTTTAGAAGGCTTTCACCATCTGGAACAATGACCACATTTCGCTCTATACCATCTTTGAATTCGACGGATTTTGCTTCTGCATGAATGGGGACAACCATCAAGAGGTGGTGATCCCAAAGGGTAAGTGCTGCGAGAATGTAACCTACAAACCAAACAGGCCACCAATAGAACAGCATCGAATGGCTGTACACGGTGATATCTCTTGGCTTCGAAGGCAAAGTGCTGGGGGATGCTGAAGCAGTGGACATGGGGCTTTTCTCCAAACTTACCTATGGTTGCAAAAATCAAATATGATGTCACCCTAAAGCCCAGAGGTTGCCTTGTCAAGAATGCAAAATAAATTATAGTTTATTGGGGTGACATAAAAAAGGATCTACTTTATTCATAAAAGTAGATCCTTTGGTTTTTGAGTATCTAATCTTCAACCATCAACCTGTTACTTCGCTTTTTCAGGAATGTAATTAAGCGTGTAATAAGCTTCGGGGTGAAGCAAAGGCAACCCATCTTTTGATCGAACCCCCGCCACGGTGAGATCGTGGATATGTCCTGCAACAGGCTTATCAATCACGATTCGGACACTCTTGTTATCGGGTGCGACCACTGCGGAAGTGATTTTCGGATAAGTAAAATCAACCTCAGGGCTGCCATAAGAAGATTGGTAAATATAGCAGTAGGTGCTCATTTTATAAGAAGCAACATCAGCAGCGGTTTTAGGATCGACAGGATGGGTGAAGGTGAGTTCAAAACCATCGTTTTTAGCACGCATTTCATGGATTTCGAAAGGTACTTTCCCGGTCCAATCCAAACGCTCGAGTGCGAAAGGCTTGTTGCCATGCGAACCCCAGCCGCGATTGGTGCCACCTACAAAGAGGTGTCCGTTTTTTGATGCCATTACGGGAACATTACCAGAGCCAAAGCCCTTTCTGAAAGGGAAGCATGCGCCTTGGTATCTGCCATGAACTTTCTCGAGATGAACGCGCATGACGGTGCTATTGGTTTGGTCCGCAACGAAGAGTTGGTTTTGGAAAGGGCCAAACTTGCCTTCGGATTTGTCGAAGTCGATACCGGAAGCGGATTGCCCCATTTTCTTATAGGGGAAGTAAATAGCAGGAGGCATCAGTTGGGGAATGCGCTCTGCTTCAATCATCATGCGTGAGCCGCTTTTGGGCGTTTCAGGTTTGGGTCCAGCGAGTTTTGCTTCTTTAAGGTCAAACCATTTGTTGCCATCGGGGTGCCCTTGGAACGAGCCAGGTAAAAGATGCTTAAGGCTGCTGGTACCATTCCATGGACCTTGGTTGTCGGTGTAGAAGCAATCCCCTGCTGCATTAAAACCAATGCTTCCAGGCGAGCGGATACCGCTGCATGTTGGGGTGAAAGTTCCATCTGCATTAACACGAACGCACCAACCACGATATTTGCTACTGCTGTTAAATGAACCTGTTAAGCAAAGAACGATCCAGACATTGCCATCTTTGTCGAACTTGGAGCCGAAGGCGTATTCATGGTAATCGCCATTGATTTCCCAAGCATCGGAAACGGTTTGAAAGATGTCCGCTTTGCCATCGCCGTTGGAATCTTTTAGCTTGGTCAATTCACCACGCTGGGTGGCATAGATCCAACCATCTTTGGATGCAAGCCCAAGGACTTCGTGAAGGCCATGTGCATAGCGAGTCCATTTTGCATCTTTGGCGAGATCCTTGGCGAAGGGGTTATCGATAGACCAGATTTCCCCTCTGCGGGAACTGACAAAGAGTTTGTTGTCTGCGGTAAGTTCGATTGCGCCTGCTTCAAGTACGACATCTTTGGGGATTTCGAATTTGACTATTTTGTAGTAGTCATCTTCAGTGGGGATAGGATCAGCAGCTTTAGAGAAAGATGCAAGAATTAGGCCTGTAAAAAGGCTGGAAAGTAGCAAAGTATTTTTCATTTTAAGAGTCCTGAAGCTTTTGTTGTTGAAGTAAGTTACCAAGAGTATTCCTGAACAAGTTTGCACACACCGTTTTCGAAAACGATGGGAACAAGTATTTCTTTTTTGCCATTAGATTCTCGCACAAGCGGCTTCTTGGTTCCTACCAAGCGGAACTTGTATTCCCCATCGACCAAGAACCAGCCTTCTTTTTGCTCTTCGATTTTGGTGCCTACAGCAGCTCTTAAGTAAAGCATGGCTGGTGGGGTTTTACTTTCAAGCGTAAACGCTCTTGAGAACCCTCCTTCTTTGTTTTTTGTAGGGGTGGGGAAATCAGTGATCATTACATCGGCATACTTGTATTGGAAAGAAGGTCTTCCCAAAGCATCGGTTGTATAGCTGATGAAGGTTCCTGCTTGTTCTTTGGAAGTGATTGCGGGCCAATTTTCTTTCTCGCTTGCCAAAGTTGCAAAGGTAGGCCCTGCCGGGAGGGAAATTACATTATCGCCCAGAGGGGGTTGATAACCAACTCCGCGATCGCGCCAATGCCTAGCTGCATCAATAAATGCTCCCTGCCATATCATTGCGACTCTTAATGAGTTTGCATCAAAAGCCAGATTCACTTTTTCAGGGTATCCCACGCCAATTGCTCGAGCGCCTGCACCTTCAATAAAGTTGCGATAGATGATCGGTTCTTTTTCTGGAACGAGTACGATAGATTCGCGTGAAAGACCTTCGGGTGGAGAAGCCTTGGATCCTTGGCTTAGATAGACATAAATGCCTTCGATTTGTTTTTTAGTGCTGCCTTCAAGGATTTCATCAAAGAAGGTTTTACCCATGGGCCAAGGTGCAGGCATTCTAGTCCCGGGCCTGAAAGGTTGAGGGTCTAGCATATAGCGTTGAAACCAATCACGCTTTAATCGTTGGGGCATACTTGTGAGATCAAGGGCTTGAATACCTTCAGCCTTTTGGTTGTTGAATGTATGGCATTTGATGCAACCCAAGGCTTTGGAGCCAACCAAAAGTCGGCCCGAAGTTTTGACTTTAGAGGGAGTATCAGCAAACTGAATGGCTTCAACCGGTTCAATGGTATCAACTTCACCCAAGTGTTTGATTAGATGATTAACATTACCACTGCCATACTTGGGCATTCTTGCAAGCATGTAAGGCCTTACTTTAGTTCCTTGTTCAAGAACTTGTTTAAGCCAGTCGGTGTTAAGCTTGGCGCCAACGCCTGTAAGAGCAGGGGGAAGTCGGCCCTCATCGCCCATTTCGGGCTGCGTGCTAACAAAGGAAGCATTACGAGAATCTTCTGGGCCCCCGATTTTGTCACGCTGGTGACAAGCGTAGCAATTCAAAGAGAGAAAGGTTTGATTGATTAAGGCTTTGCTATCTGGGGAAGGGGGCATGCTGGCCAAGGTTTTGAGAGCCAAAGCGATAGCAGTTTTTTGTTTTGCATCAAGGGCGAAGTCAGGTGACTTGCCTTGTGGATTTTCGGAAAGGCAACCGGTTTCTGGGCGTAACTTTAATAATTCTGGACCTTGAACCAATGCGGGGATTCGCTTGTTATTTTCATTCAAGCCGTGGCAATTCGCACACCCAGCAGAAGCAAAGAGGGCTTTTCCTTTAGTTGCCAGTGCTGCATCTAGTTTGAAAGGTTCAGGTGTGCCGGGCGCTGCGGCAGGGGCAGCATTTGCAACCGTAGTCGTTCCTTCAGCGGTTTTTTCATCGAGCGCGCAAATCCCTGATAAAGGCTGTCTAGGTAGATTATTGCTTTCAATTTCAACGGTTAAGGAGTACTCGCCTCCCCCATCAAAAATACCCACTTCAACTTTGTGTTCACCTTTGAATAGTTCAACTGTTTTGCTGATTACGGTGTGCGGATGAATTCCATCGTTATCAATGATGAGCTTGCCATCGATCCAGATTTTTGAACCATCATCACTTCCCAGATGAAGGGTGTACTTGCCTGCGCTTTGTAATTTGAACCAGCCTTCAAAGCGGAGTGCGTTGTTGTTGGCTTTTTGTGCAACTTCAACATCGAAATCTGATGCGATACCTTTTGCGTTTGCTTTAAGCTTGGTGAAATCAGGAAGCTTAGTCCAAGAACCTTCAAAGTATTCGAACTTCAAAACACCTGCAGATTTGGGTGAGGTTTTTGCGCTTTGAAGCAAATAACACGCAACTGCATGAGCCTCTTTTTTATCTTTAAGCACCGCGGGCATTCTTCCTGAAGGGCGAACTTGATGCGGGTTTTCTAGAAAGTTGGTAAGCGAGCCAACGGTGTATTTGTTTTCAAGCGCACCCAAAGGAACTGAATTACTAACATTAAGGATTTCTTTCGCAGCTTGATCTCTTCCAGCATGGCAGGATACGCAACCCGATTGCGCAAAAAGGGTTTTTCCCAACGCAACTTGTTTGGGGTCGAATATTAGTTTTTCGGTAGCCCCGGATTGTTGGGCCAGATAGTGAGCCAACGCTTTAGCAGTGGCTTGTTTTTCTTGCTCGGTATTTCCCAAGGATACTTGAGGCATGGTTGAACCAGGTTTTATCTCATGCGTTTTCGCAATAAAGCTTTCAAAATATTCTGGCTTGATTCTTCCCGCAACCTTATCAAGCAAGGGCGCTTGCTTTGCTTGGATTAATCCTTTTGTTGTCGTGGTTGGGGCATGGCAACTGGTGCAATTTAATTCGCCCAGTAACAGTAAGCCCAATTGAGCTTGGTCTATTTCCTTGCCTTGAGAGAACCGTTCGAAGCCGGGAACAATCGGCCTTTTGGAAGCATCTGCTGCCAAAATTTGGGCTGGGTTGATAACAGTTATGAAAAAGCAAAGAGCAAACATAGAGATGGTTTTTCGCATGGTTTTATAATTTCTAGGAGGGCATTAATAATCAGGGGCTAAAATAAAAAGCATGACCATCATACTTTTTAAAATATAGCCTTCAATGATTTAATCATTTGAAGAAGTTTATCTTAAAAGAGATGGTTATTTAATGCAAAGAGTTTTGCGAGAAAATGGAAAGATTAATCCGGGAAACCAGAATCGCCATAGGGTCGGGAATGGCTGGGTGCAAGCACATGATCTTGAAGATGTCTACCTGCGAGGATTTTATGGTCTTCGTTCAAAAAAATATCGTCGCCAATGTTGTTTTGTTTTCGAGCAGGCAACCAGCGAACATGGCCGCCTACAAAGAGGACGTTATTTCCCGAGCCGCCATGATTCATTGCCATGTTAGAAGTGGACGGATTTATTTTATCTGCCAAAATCGGAGAATCACCCGCGGATTTATTGGTAAGGCCGGTGAGAGATCCTTCGTTATTGTAGCCAAGGGAATAAGCATAATCCCCACCAGCGTCTTTAGTAAGGCGTTGATAACCTTGGTTGGATTTATTTTGATACATTAGTGCAAGTTGATCAAGATTGGTTTCGGTGGGATGTTTGCGTTGGTTGGTGGGACACGAAACAGAATGGTAATCACCCAGCAAGCCATGTTGCCTCAGAGTAGGGATGTAAACGCCTGCAAAACTGCGCGGCCCATTAGGCTCAACGAAGGGGAATTTTCCATCAGGTTGCAAAGAGGCATAGTGCTGGAAGGATTTATGAAATTCGCGCATGTTGTTGGCGCAGGCTAGTTTCTCTGCTTGCGTACGGGCTTGATGAAGCCATGGTGCAAGAACTCCACTGATGATGATCAAAAGTCCTGCAGCTACCAGAAGATCAAACCTTCTAATGGAGCTTTTGTAATTTCCACCATGATGGATGGGCTGTTTTTTTTGATTGAAACGCATGGTCTGGGTTTTCACACCCTGGACTCGCAAGATAGTTTTCTTTGCAAGATTAAAAGATGGCGGATCTAAGGCCCTGTCTTCGTTTAGTAGAGCGAGGTTCTTGCGCATCACTTCCAAATGCGCTTGAGCCTCTGGCTCTGAAAGAAGACGGCGCTTTATCTCCGCCACTTCGGCCGACTCATGAATATTCATTGCATAACGCAAAATCTGGTCCATATTGTCACCGTTTTCGTTCGTCATGAAACCACATCCTGCATTCGTTCCCAAGATTGCTGGAATTTTTCCAGCGCTGCATGTAACCGGGATTTTACTGTACCTAATGGAATCCCAAGAACCTCGCTGATTTCCTGATATTTAAACTCGTGAAAGTATGCCAGTAATAATACTTGGCGCAAATTCTCAGGAAGCATGTCTATAGCTTTGCGAACTTGGACTTTTTTTTCACCCAAGATTGCTAGGTTGTCGGGTTTCTCGTTATGGCCTTCCAAAGCGTCGCGTAGGTTGCCAGCCTTTGCGCTGCTTTCGCCACTGTCCCATTCACTTTCTAAGCTGACCGCCTGACGCCTTTTTCTTTTTCTTGAAGCGTCTATCGCCTGATTCGTTGCTATTGCATACAACCAAGGCTTGAACTTTTTACCTTCTTCAAAGTTTTCAGCTTTTTGATAAATCGTCATGAAGGTATTTTGAAAAGTATCTTCTGCAAGCTCTCGGCTGCGCAGATACCTGTTCAGGTAACCAAAAAGCTCTCCTTCGTAACGATGAACCAGAGCATCAAAAGCGGAGGCGTTTCCGGCACGAAAAAGCTTAAATAGCTCTTCGTCAGATCTTTCTGAAATATTTGATGACTGACTCACACTACCTGTGCTTTCTACGCTGCTGCTGTGCAAAAGGTTCGCTACAATTAGGAAAATTTTTCCAGTTGGTTAGAAAAGGGCCTACTTTCAATGAAATAAGGGCACTAAGCTGGTTTTTGAATTCTCGGGAGCAAGGGTTTTACCTTGCCATTCTCTAGCTCTGCAAGGATTTTAATGCTTGAATAGCTGTTTATCGGCTTTAACGCTCCTCCATAATTGATAGACACCCAAGGTGCTGGGAAGTTAAAGCTGGTGTACAATTTTTCAGCAAGCTTTGGTAAAAAGGGTTTAAGTAGCACTGCGGCAATTCTAACCGCTTCGATTAATTGTACTAATACTAGCTTGGTCTTTTCTTTGTCTGTTTTTACAAGTGTCCAAGGCGCTGTTTTTTCTGCATATTGGTTCGCAGGATCTAAAATCAAAGACCAGATCTTTTGTAGTGCCTGGCTGTAATGGCAAGTTTCAACCAAACTCTGAACTTGGTCTACAATTGATTTTAAGTTTTCTTCAACAAACAAGGGTGGCTCATCAGAAGCACTTATGTTGGTAAGTTCGCCCTCGTAATTCTTGCCTATCAAGCCTACAACTCTGCTATAAAGATTGCCCAAATTATTTGCAAGATCCGAATTGTATATGTCCACAAATCGTTGCAGGCTGAATTCCCCATCTGCGGGGAAAGGGCATTCCCTAAGAAAATAATAGCGGAAAGCTTCTGCGCTGAACTTGGTGATGATATCCATCGGTTCAACCACATTGCCAAGGGATTTACTTATTTTCTGGACATCTCCTGTTTCTTCATTTTTGACATAAACGAAGCCATGGCCGAAGACTTTTTTAGGAGGTGCAATACCTGCAGCAAAGCACATTGCGGGCCATAAGGCGCAATGAAACCGGGTTATATCTTTGCCAATCACATGCAAGTCTGCGGGCCAATATTGGTTGAATTTTACTTCGTCTTCGCCATAACCAACTGCAGTGATGTAATTAAGTAGGGCATCAAACCAAACATAAATGGTGAATTCTGGATCGAAAGGAAGTGGTATGCCCCATGTTTGGCCAGAGCGTGTGATGTTTACATCTTTAAGCTCAGTTTGAACTAGAGCAAGGACTTCATTGCGTCTGCTTTCAGGTTGGATAAAATCTGGGTTCTGTTCATAGAAGGCAAGAAGTTGGTCGCGGAATTTCGAAAGAGCAAAGAAATAGCAGGGCTCCATGCGTTTGACCGCAGGAGTTTTGTGGCTGGGGCAGATCTTCTTTTCATCGAGTTCTTTTTCGGTTTTGAATGCTTCGCATCCTTCGCAATACCATCCTTCATAGCCACCTTTATAAATGTGCCCGTTATCAAAAACTTTTTGAGTGAAGGCTTTACAGCATTGGTGATGTCGTGGTTCGCTGGTTTGAATGAAATCATCAAAACTTATATCCAAGGCACGCCAAACTTCTTTGAATTGGTTTGCCATTTCGTCGCAATATGCATTTGGATCGAGATTAAGTTCGGCAGCTCTGCGAGCGACTTTGATGGTGTTTTCGTCATTACCCATGAGAAAGAAAACATTTTTGCCCTGCATCCGCTGGAAGCGAGCCTGGACATCGGCACCAATTTTTTCGAAGGCTGTGCCAATGTGGGGCCTGCTGTTGGGGTAATCGATTGCGGTGGTGATAAAGAAGTTCTTACCCGAAGACATAAAGAGCCCTTGTAACAGAAAAATAGGGAAAATCTTAAGAAGGTGATTCTAGCAGAAATTATGGTTAAAAAAACAGAAACTCAGAAAGGGGAAAAGTTAGGGATCAAGAAAAACAGAAAAATGGTTGACAGTTGGACAATAGAGTACTAAATTAGTTTTAGGTTGATCTTGAGACTCAGTATCAACAAGGGGCTCTGAGGAGTTTGTTCATGCGCAAAAACTTTCTTAAAAAAGCTTTTACCCTTATCGAACTTCTTGTCGTTATCGCAATCATTGCCATACTTATTGGCTTGTTACTACCTGCAGTTCAAAAGGTTCGTGAAGCTGCCGCGAGGCTTTCGTGTGCCAATAATTTAAAGCAGATTGGCTTGGCCCTGCATAATCACGAATCAACGTTTCAATTTTTCCCTACGGCTGGTTCCTACCCGATTGTTACCGCTCCCAATATTAGGGCTTCTAAATCCTGGTCTGTTCATTCAAGGCTCCTTCCTTTTATTGAACAAGAAAACCTTCAAAGGCTCATAGATTTTACCAGAGCTTACGACGTCCAACCCAATGTAACCCAGCAAAAAATCCCGATGTTTATTTGCCCTAGTGAACCCAAAGCTATTCCTCGCCAAGACCCGCCTTTAGTTCACTTTCCCTTAAATTATGGCGCAAATATGGGCTCTTGGAAAATTTTTGATCCTTCTACTACCCAAGGTGTTGGGGGTGACGGGGCTTTTATTGTTGGTCGTAATGTTCGTATTAATGAAATCATGGATGGTACCAGCCAGACCATTGCTTTTTCTGAAGTAAAAGCTTACACGCCTTACCTTCGCGATGGCGGAAATCCCTCTGCTGCTGCTACTGCTATGCCTACAACGCCTTCCCAAGTAGTTAATTATGGGGGCTCTTTTAAATCTGATTCAGGCCATACCGAATGGGTTGATGCCAGAGTTCATCAATCAGGGTTTACTACAAACTTTTCTCCCAATACTAAATTTGCTTACACCAATGGCGGAACAGAATATGACATTGATTTCAATTCCATGCGTGAAGGCCTTAGTCCAACTGCAATTACCTTTGCCAATGTAACTTCCCGCAGTTATCACTCTGGTGTTGTTAATGCAGTTTTCATGGATGGATCGGTGAAATCCATTCCCAATAGTATTGATCCCATAGTATGGCGAGCATTGGGAACCCGGGCAGGTGGAGAAGCAACCCAAGGCGTTCCCTAATACTTTGAAAGCAAAAGATTACTTCTTTTTCGGGAAGGCTTTTCTTCGTTCAGAGAAAAAAGCTTCCACATCTTTGGTGCTGAGTGTGTTGAAAATCTCGTCTTTTTCGAGCCATCCCCGTCTGGCAACCGAAACCCCGTATTCATAGTATTCCAAGTCTTCGGTGCTATGGGCATCAGGATTAATCACGAGCTTAACGCCAAGTTCTTTGGCCCGTTTACAATGAATCCAATCTAGATCCAGCCGCATTGGGTGAGCATTGATTTCAATCAGAGTTTTGGTTTTTACTGCTTCCTGAAGCACTGCCTCTTGATTGACTGCGTAGCCATCTCTTCTTAAAACAAGCCTGCCTGTAAGGTGGCCCAGCATGGTAATAGCTGGATGATTCATCGCCTTGATGATTCTTTGGGTCATTTCTTCGCGCGGCATTTGGAAATGGGTATGAACACTTCCCACCACATAATCAAAGAGCGCTAAAACTTCGTCGTCATAATCTAGAGAGCCATCTGCAAGAATATCGCATTCGATTCCTTTGAAAATCCGAAAGCCCTTCATCTTGGAATTAAGCTCATCGATTTCAGCGATTTGTTTTTTTACCCGTTCAGGGCTTAAACCATTGGCAACGGTCAGCGATTGGGAGTGATCACCAAAGCCTAGATATTTCAAACCAAGACTTTTGGCTTTGTTGGCCATTTCTTCAAGAGTGTTTGCGCCATCGCTGTAGGTAGTATGATTGTGAAATACTCCTTGGATCTGTTTAGATTCAACTAAGGTTGGAAGCGTTCCTTTTAAGGCAGCATTAATTTCGCCTGTATCTTCTCTAAGTTCTGGCGCAATGTAAGGAAGGTCTAGCGCCCTATAGATATCTTCTTCAGTCTTGCATGCGATATTTTTCTTTTCGCCTGTCAAGCCATACTCGTTTAGCTTTAGTCCGTATTCGATTGCCCGCGACCGCATTGCAACATTGTGTTCTTTGCTGCCTGTGAAATATGCAAGCGCAAAGGGGAATTCCTCATCTTTAACCACCCGCAGGTCGGCTTGCATTTTGATTCTGCTGCCATTAACTAGGGCTTCAACAAAAATGCTCGATTTTGTTTCGCCATGCCCTAGCACTTGAATCACTCCCGGAGCGGTCACAAACTTTTCCATTATGGGTGCTGGGTTTTTAGATGAAACTAGAACATCGATATCCTTGACGGTTTCTTTTCTTCTACGCAAACTGCCACATAACTCAATGCGAATCACTTCTTTCATATCTTTTAAAAGATTGAGTAGAGTGTTCGCGACGGAGCTTGCTTCATCTAGGCGAACTCTTCCTGCAACAGAGCCGAGGAATTCGATGCCTTCGAGTATTTTTTGCTGAGTCTTGGCGCCAAAACCTTTGAGATCTGCAACCTTGTTTTCATTGCAAGCAATCTTAAGTTTTTCAAGTGAATCAATTTGAAGTTGATCGTATAGGGCTTTCACTTTCTTGGGCCCCAGGCCTTGAATTGCGAGCATTTTCACCAGGCCCGGCGGAACTTTAGCCCTCAATTCTTCGAGAAATTCGAGCTTCCCGGTTTTTACCAGCGAGGTGATTTTTTCTTGCAGCGTTGCACCGATACCTGCTATTTCTCCAAGAGTGCCCTTGTTTACATGCGATGCTATTTCATCGGTCAATTGACTAATAGTTCGTGATGCGTTTACATAGGCATTCACCTTGAACGGGTTCTCGCCTAGTAATTCCATCAAGGTTCCGACTTCTGCCAAAGCTGCTGAAACTTGTTGATTATCCATGGGCGAACCTCCCTTAAGAAATTAGTGAAAGTTGAACCTAAGGTATTTGGGAGCGAATATCAAGCATGGCAGTAATAAAAAAAACAAGCCGTGCCTTATTAAGCACGGCTTGAAGTTTAGTTATGGGAAAAGGATTTATGCGGCTTCGCGGATTCTTTCCATTTGTTGGTAAGGATGCATCATCACTTCGAAAGCGGTTACGATTCGGTCGTTGCCCCTTCCATCAATGAGATACCTACCACATCGCGACATGGATTGTCGTTCGAGGTTATCGTCAAGAAGATCAACAACAGCTTCACGCAGGATGGAAGGATTGAGGGTTTCGTGCCAGCCTAGGCAGGCAGCAGCACCTTCTTCTTCCAATCTGGTAGCGGTTGGCCAATGAGCTTCATTTTGCACGATGATGAGCTGTGGCAAGCCAATGCATGCGAATTCGAGAGACCAAGAATTGCCTGCAGTGATTGCAAAGTGAGCACGGGAAAGTTTGGGAGGGATTTCCGAGGGTTCGGTGAACACCCCTATTTTTCCATCCGACTGTTCCGCAAGTTTTCGCAGTTCATCAATATTCGAATAATAAGACCTTGCAAGAATATCCACCCTGCTTACTTTAGGGGTGTTAATCAATTGCTTGGCGATTTCCCCTGCTTGATTGTTCGGGTCGTAATCGCCGAGTGCAACCACAGCTCTGTAAGGTGGCAGTGGTTCCTGGGATCGTAAAGCCCGAACTCTTCGGATTTCCGAGCGGACAAGTGCATAGCGCTCGCCTGCAAGGATTTGGGTGCCCTTGGGGATATCGTAGGCTTCGATGGATGGGCCTAGCAGTGGATTGAAAACGATGTTTGAAGGGAAGTCGCCTTGGGCAAGGTGATCGACCGAAACAACCATAACGCCTGAATCTTTTAATGATGCGAGGTATTCGCCTGTAGCGTTGGGGGAATCTACAAAAACAGCAGAGGCTTCAATTCTGCGTGATTCTTGCAATACTTCTGCCAAGTCTTCTGCAGAGCCTAGTGGTGCGCTTGCTTCCATCCATTCAAAGCCAGCGCGTTTGATTTGAAAACCAAGCGAGCCAGGGTTGAAAGAGGAAAGGAAAAAAGCTTGTCGCCTTCTTCTTTGCAGGGCTGCTGCTAAAACTAGGCATCGAGTCATTTGCTCGTAACCTTGTTCGGGGTTTGCATCAACTCGAATAATAACTGGTGCTCGGGTCATCTTCCTGTTCCATTGGAAAATTATGATGTAATGATCGCTTATCGCGACCCCATTTACGCAATCTTCTTTGCAAAAACATGCCAAGAAAAATCACGACGGAAAAGGTGTCCAGCCTTTCCCCGCCTCATCTATGTCATTGAAAAGACGTATCTTTCCTTCTGACATTTCAAAAAATATCAATGGTGCAAATCTAGGTGGTCGACCTAGGGGAGCGGCCCCCTAAGTTGGGTAGGAACGGAAGAATTGTAGTTGCGGCTTGAAGCTGCTTCCATGCTCTTCTTAAATCCACGGCCAAGTCACAAGCATCATGCTTGATCCATCCCGGCCGCTGCCTACCGAAGTCATTGCTTTCACACTTTGACTCCCGACGATTTAGATATTACTTCACACGGCAGAGAAAAAAAAAGCCCAATCTTGCAGAGCATTTTTTGTGGTAATCAAGGTAAGGTGGGAAGGCGAAACCCTTGTTTTTGCCCTGTAATATTGCCTATTTTCATAGTCGTCTATCTGTAGATTTGGTCTTGCTATTTCTGGATGGCGTGCAGGGGCGAAATTTAATTTCAGCCCTTTATTAAATTATGGCAATTGGAATTCCAAGCGGTAGAATATTGATTCTGGCCCATGATAGGATTTGCATTCTATCTGGTAAAGTTGTTCCCGCCTTTAGTGTTTTCCTTAACTTTTAGGAGATGTTTTATTATGAGAGCTCAATGGTTTCTGGGCGCAGTTTCAATCTGTTGGATGGGATTTGTTTCCATTGCCAACGCTGAAGTTAAACTGCCTAATATTTTTAGCAACAGCATGGTTTTACAACGCGACAGGGCTGTTCCTGTTTGGGGCTGGGATAACCCTGGTACCGAAGTTACCGTTTCTATCGGTGAAGCTTCCGCAAAGGCTAAAGCAGATGCTGCTGGCAAATGGACCGTTCAACTTCCTGCAATGAAAGCAGGTGGGCCTTATATCGTTAAAGTTCAAGGTTCTTCCAAGGTTGAGTTCAGTGATGTTCTTTTTGGCGAAGTATGGCTTTGCTCCGGCCAATCCAACATGGAATGGAGTGTTAACTCATCCTTGAACCCCAAAGAAGAAACCGCTGCTGCAAAATATCCCAACATTCGTCACATCAAAATCCCCCATGTTCCTGCTGATAAACCGCAAACAGATGTTAAAAGCGATAGCTGGCAGGTTTGTTCCCCTGCAACTGCTGGTAACTTTACTGCAGTAGGTTATTTCTTTGCAGTGAATCTTCAAAAGGAATTGAATGTTCCCGTGGGTTTGATTGGTTCCAATTGGGGCGGTACCCGCATAGAACCTTGGACGAATCCAGAAGGCTTTAATAGCGTTCCTGCTCTAAGCGATATTTCCAGCAAGCTTGCCACCTTCCCTACAAAGAATGATAAAGGGGCGATTAATCACCAAACGCCATTGGCTTTGTACAACGGCATGATTGCTCCACTTGTTCCTTACGCAATTCGTGGCACCCTTTGGTATCAGGGTGAATCCAACAATGGCGAAGGCATGCTTTACTTCGAAAAGAAGAAAGCTTTGATCAATGGCTGGAGAAAAGTTTGGAACGATGAAGTTATGCCTTTTTATTTCGTTCAGCTTGCTCCATATGATTACAACAGGGCCATGGTTGATGGCAAACCAGCTACTTCTGGCTTACCTGGTATCTGGGAAGCACAAACTGCTACGCTTAAAATTCCTTACACAGGGATGGCGGTTACTACCGACATCAGTAATTTGAAGGATATCCACCCGAAAAACAAACAGGATGTGGGTAAAAGGCTGGCTCTTTGGGCGCTTGCCAATACTTACGGGAAAAGTGATTTGGTTTATTCAGGTCCACTTTATAAATCGATGAAGGTTTCGGGCGATAAGATCGAGTTAGAGTTCAACCATGTTGGCGGGGGCCTTGTTTCCCGCGATGGTAAACCCCTTTCTTTCTTCACCATTGCAGGCGAAGACAAAAAGTTTGTTGATGCTAAGGCTGTTGTCGTTGGTAAATCCATCATCGTTAGTGCAGAAGGGGTTACCAAGCCTGTTTCTGTGCGCTTTGGCTGGCATGAAGAAGCAGAACCTAATCTTTCGAACAAAGAAGGTTTGCCTGCTTCACCATTCCGAACTGATGACTGGAAGTAAACTTCAGCGATGTTAAATTTGAACGCTCGTGGAATTTATCTTCCTCGGGCGTTCTTTCTCTCTCTAGAAAAGGGGTCAGGTCTCTTTTTCGGAAGTTTACCTTCTTTATGCTTGTGGTAAGCCATGAAAAAGAAACCTGACCCCTTTGTTCTCTCTCTTTAAAGCGATGGAGCCTTACAATGTTACGGGTTATAAACTTGGTTCTGTTGGCGACGGTGCTATTTATTGCATCATATATCCCGACGGTTCGTGCGGCGGAACCGACACCCGACAAAGACGGCTGGTTCGACCTATTTGATGGTAAAAGCCTTGATGAGTGGAAAACTTCTGAAGATTTTAAAGCCTTTAAGGTGGAAGATGGACTGATCGTTGCGGGCCCATCAAAGCTGACCCACTTGTACTATAATGGTCCGGTTCTTAAGGCAAACTTCAAAAACTTTGAACTGAAGGCCGAGGTTAAGACTCGTCCCAAGGGGAACTCAGGCATTTTCTTTCACACGACCTATCAGGCGAAAGGGATTCCTGCCAAGGGTTTCGAATTTCAGATCAATAACACCGGAAGCGATCAGAGATACCGGACGGGCGCTATCTACCCCACCAAACCGCTTGACAAGGTTCTACTAAAAGATGATGAGTGGTTCGAGTGCCATCTCTCGGTTCGCGGGAACAAAGTTGTGTTGAAGGTAAATGGAGAGACCACGCACGATGTGGAGTTGCCCGTCAATGCGAAGAGCGGCTTATCGCTTTCGAGCGGCACATTTGCGATCCAGAGTCACGACCCGGGCAGCGTTGTCTACTTCCGCCGCATTCGTGTTAAGCCTCAAGAATGATTCCTTTTGTTCTCTTTGAACAACCCTTGGAGATGCCGTAGATATGTTTTTGCCTAGATCCGTTTTTGTGGAGGTCGTTATGCAGAGTTTGCATTTCAAAATCTGTACGCTGCTGATCCTTTGCGTCATGGGCAGTAGTTCTTTGAATGCTGCGGAGCCGATCCCATTTACTAAGGTTGCCCCGCTCATTAAACAGCATTGTTCCAAATGCCATGACTCGAGCGTTGTGAAGCCTAAGGGGAATTTGAAGATCGACAAGCTGAACATAGATCTTGTTCAAGGCAAAGACGGTGATCAATGGCAGGAAGTTCTTAATCGGCTTAACTTTGGCGACATGCCCCCTAAAGAAGAACCGCAGATTGGAAACGCGGATCGAGAAATGATCACTGGTTGGATCGTGCAGGAAATGCGGCGGGCTGCCCTCACCAAGAATACCATCACGCAATTTCGCAGGCTCACTCGCCGCGAGTATGAACGTACCATGCAAGACTTGCTTGGCGTCGGGATCGAATTTGGGAGAAGGCTACCTGAAGATGGCCGATCGAAGGAAGGATTTCGCAATGACGGGGATGCGCTGAGAATATCGCCTCTTCAGTACGAGATGTACCTTCAAATTGCAGACGAAGCTCTTGCTGGGGCGATTGTCACTGGCCTCGCGCCCGAAGTGCATCGGTATCGACTCGAAGCGAAAAAGCCCCCGGTAGTGTTACCCAAACCCGACAACCGACCAGGCGAGAGCTATAACTATAAAGCCAAAGATAAGACCTTTACCATCGGGGATGACTGCCTATTTGGGAAGGATGTCAAAAAACAACAGCCCCTTGGCGTGTTGTTGCCTGATGCGCCACAATCCTTCGGCGAAGCAGCGTTGAAAAAGCCCGATTTCCGATATGGGTTTAGGCTGCACCATCCATTCCGCCGGGGCGAGATGCTGATCCGAGTGCGAGCAGCTCGTGTTGAGGATGAGCCCGGTAAAGACATTACGAGACCGCCTCAACTTGCCGTAGGCTTGGGTTGCACCAACTTGCACGGGATCGAAATCAAGAGCATAGGCGAACCGATTGTCATCGAACATACTGAATTTCGGACCTATGAGTTTCGCGCTCGTCTTGAGAATTTTCCACTGCCCAACCCAGGCCCGTTTCGAGATCAGAATTGCAGCATTCTCTACGCATGGAATCCCCCCTCAATTGCCAAAGATCCGAATCCGCCGAAACTCAAAATAGAGTGGATCGAATTTGAGAGCCCGTTCTTCGAACAATGGCTGCCTCCCTCGCATACCCGCATATTGTTTCCTAATAACGACAAACTTGCCGAACCGGATTATGCAAGTGAAGTGATCAAACGCTTTGCCACGCGAGCCTATCGTGGGCCAGTTGAAAAGAAAGAAATGGATCGCCTTATGTCGTTTTGGACTACCTCTCGCAAGGAAGCCGATTCGCTGGAGGCTAGCATCCGTGAGACACTTAGTCTCGTGCTAACATCGTCGCGCTTTCTCGCCCTCCCCACGAAGCACACAGAAGGCAGCAGCAAAGAGCGACTTACTGATCACGAACTTGCATCGCGACTTTCCTACTTCCTCTGGAGTACTATGCCAGATGAAACACTGCTTAAACTGGCAGGACAAGGCAAACTTCGCGACCCAAAAGTTCTCACAGAACAAACCCGCCGAATGATAAAGGATCTGAAGGCTTGGCAGTTCATTGAGCAGTTTGCAGAGCAGTGGCTGGAACTCGATCGGCTTCAGCGCATCACCATTAATAAGGGGCGTTACCCGGAGTTCAACGACCAACTCAGCTCCGATATGAAGGCCGAGACTCTCCATTTCTTTGCTCACCTGCTCCGAGAAGACCTGAGCATTCTGAACTTCCTTGATGCAGATTTTACCTTTGTTAACGAAGGGCTTGCCAAACATTATGGCATACCCGATGTCAAAGGTTCTGGGCTTCGTAAGGTTAAGCTCGATCCGCAACTCCATCGCGGCGGCCTGCTAACTCAAGCCAGTGTGCTTACCGGGAATTCCGATGGTCTCGATGGGCATCCGATCAAACGCGGAGTGTGGTTGCTCAAGAACCTTCTCGACGACCCACCGCCACCACCGCCCCCGAATGTGCCTGAACTCGACCGTGCAAGTAATCCAAAACTCAAGGGGCTTTCCATAACCGAAGCACTGGCTCTTCATCGTAATAATAACGCTTGTGCCGGATGCCATAGCAAGATCGATCCCTGGGGCATTGCTTTCGAAGAGTACGATGCCATTGGCAACTGGCGGATGCAAAAGTCAGCGAAGGTAGTTGAGGCGAAAGCTGAACTTCCGACTGGAACAACGGTAAATGGTATGGTAGAGTTGAAAAGGGAATTATTCCGCCTGCGTACAGATGACCTTCGCAAAGCAATGCTGCGAAAAGTGGCTAGTTATGCTCTGGGTCGATCTTTGACTTTGACCGATGTGGAAGCGATGAATATGCTGTTGCCCGCCTTGAAGCAGCGAGAAGACCGGCTTGCGGCTTTGATTGAACTAGTTGTCGCCAGTGAACCGTTCCAAACGAAGTAACTGAATCACAACTAAGACGGTATTACTGATACAGACTACCGAGACCAACAAACCTACGAAAGGTTTTTACCATGCCTCAACCTTCCTGGTGCCTCAACCGACGAACCTTCCTTCGTGGAACCGGCCTCGCACTCGCGCTTCCATGGCTTGAAGCAATGGCTTCTGCGGCTCCATCTACCCCGAAACCAAAACGCTTTTGTGCATTCTTCTTCGGCAATGGTGTATCCCTCACGAAACCCACTGATCCAACCAGCGATTGGAACTGGTTCCCACGTACTGAGGGCGCAGACTACAAGTTTACCCGCTCGTTGGAAACTCTTTCCGATCATAGGAAAGATTTGACTATCTTCGGTCAACTCTCGCATCCCAGTAGTAGGCAGCTTGTCGGTCACAATACTGGCGATGTTTGGCTTAGTGGGGCTGATATTCGACAGAACCTTAACAACTCCGTTTCGATCGATCAGTTAATTGCCCGCGAGTACGGCAGGCATACTCGGATTCCCTCGCTGGTGCTTTCAAGCAATGGCGGCACCGGCATGAAGAGCCGCGCAACCACGATTTCTTTTGATCAGCAAGGCCGAGCAATTCCCGCAGAGTCTAACCCAAAGAGTATTTTTGAACGCCTCTTTGAAAAACCTGCCGAGGTTGACCGGGATGCTCGTGCGCGTGTACTTGCTTCGGGTCGAAAGCGTGTTGATTTCCTTATGGAGGATGCCCGCTCGCTTCGTGGTCAGCTCGGTCGCCTAGATCAGCAACGGCTTGACGAGTTTCTTTCCTCATTAAATGAAGTGGAAAGCCGCCTTAATCGGGCCCAAGATTGGCTTGGTAAAGCAATGCCTGATGTTGATCGTTCCAAGATCAATCTCGAAGTCTCGCAGAAGGGGCCAACCGACTATATTCGCACCATGATGGATCTTATCGTACTTGCTTTTGAGACTGACACCACTCGTGTTGCGACCTACCAAATCTCATCGGAAGATGGCCACGGTATCTGCGATCGCTTCCCTGGTATTCTCAATTTTGGCAAGCACGGCGGACATCATGGGTTGAGCCACTCCAATCCTTCAAAAGAATCGAGCTGGGGTGAATATGATCGCTACCTCGCAGAGCAATTCGCCTACTTCCTCACCCGGCTCTCCGCAATTCGTGAAGGCGAAACACGGGTGCTAGATCGTACTCTTGCGATGTTCGGTAGCGGAACCAGCAGCACGCATAATGCTCGCAACTACCCAACCGTATTGGCAGGGGGTAAAGATTTAGGGCTTCGACATGGCCAATACATCAAGGCACGCGAGGAAAGGCCTCTTGGTGATTTATTTGTGACGATGCTTCAGCGCCTAGACTTCCCAGTCCGAAAATTCGCTGACAACGCAGGCGAATTCAGCGAGATCGTGTAGTAATAACGGCCTTGATGACGCCCGGGGAACTGATCTTCCTCGGGCGTTCTTTTTTATAAAGTTGGCCCCCCCTTTCATCATTCCCGTTTCCCTTTTCGTCATTTTAGCGAAGGCAGAAATCCAGAAATATAGTCAGCCAAGCATGGACCCCCGCTTTTCAGCGAGGGTGACGAAGGTGGGGGAAGGTTACGTAGGCCCTCTTTCCGTCATTCTCGCGTAGGCGGGAATCCAAGGGAGAAGAAAAAAGGGTCAGGTCTCTTTTTCGGCATAGTGCCTAAATCAACATCATTCTTGCTATGAAGAAAAGATGGTGGTTCCTTAGGTTTCTGTGATTAAAGGCTTAATTCAGTTCGCAAATCTGCTGTCAGTCCATCGCCAAATGGAACGTTAGTACGAATGAATCGTGGTGGATTATTTGTTGACAATCCGACCAGAACCGGCTTAAATGCTTTCTCAATTGTGAAGAATATAACACAGTGCATCAGAGTTTCCGAAAGAAAGGGTTTTTATGAAATCGACCTTCAATTTCTTGTTCATGATGTTGACGCTGATCGCAACACTTCCCGCCTATGCCGCCGAGCCGAAGCCGATCACTGAAGCTGAAGTGAATGCGGTTCAGCAGGCTTGGTGCGATGGACTCCTGAAAATTGCACAAGTCCATAAAGAAGGGGGCGATTACCGTGCGATTGCCAGCACTCTGATCGACGATTTGTACGACTACAAGGAAGGCAAGGTATTCTTCAAGCCGACTTTAGCATTTGGAAAGAACACGTTCCGCAGCAGCAAGAAAGCTGCTCTCTCTTATTTCATCGGTGGTGATAAAGACTACCCGGAAGATACCGGCTTCGCACTTAAGAATTGGGTTAAGTCCCGTTACGATAACAATGCAGCCGAGAACGGCATTCAAATCCACGGCGATCTCGCCATCACAATGGGGAATGTCTACTTTACGAACAGCAAGGGTGAAGAAGTAATGGTGGATAAGACGTTTGTGTTTCGTCGCTGTTCGGATGGCAAACTCCGGTTGTGTGTCCACAAGTCGTCGCTGCCGTTCGAACCGTCAGGCAAATAACCTCGTTGAAGTCACCGCATGGAGAATGAGAGAAGATGCGACCCTTACCCCAGACAGCTTAGCTCTGAACCTAATCGACAGGATGCTCCATGCTCGCCGTCTTCTGAAGGCAAATTAAGCTGCCTATTGGGCGGAGTGATCTAATGCCTCTTGCTCAGTTGGAAAAACTTCTGCCTACGGATAGGGTGGGCCAACATGGGTCAGACAAGTGGGTTCAAGCTAACCGGATAAGGAATACGGCATTTGGTTCATCAAATCTGATAGTAGAAGAAGAAATAAAGAGATACTTGGGCTTTAGCCAGCGCACCAATCCAAAGCACCTTGCGTTAATAACCGTCCAGTCCATCAGCACGCCTAATGCTCGCAACTACCCAACCGTATTGGCAGGGGTAAAGATTTAGGGTACGACATGGCCAACACATCAAGGCGCGCGAGGAACGGCCTCTAGGTGATTTGTTTGTGACGATGCTTCAGCGCCTGGACTTCCCAGTTCGCAAATTCGCTGACAACGCAGGCGAATTCAGCGAGATCGTGTAGTAATAACGGCCTTGATGACGCCCGGGGAAAAGAGCTTTCTACGGGTGATCTTTTTCTTTTAAAAGACTAAGCCTCGATATATTACTGAATTTATTTCACACATGTTTTATTTAAAGATGATAAGAGAGCAGATTTAGCCATCAAAAGCTAAGTATTGTTTGCTAGTATTATTTGCCTAGAAAGTAATATTTATAAAAAGTGTTATGTTATTTCTTATCTCAATTAAAAACTGGGAATGAACAAGTATTTATTAACTTCCTCATAACATTCCCAGTATCAAACAGACCTACTTAATTATGGTTATTAAGATGGGATTAAAACAGAGTCGATGATGTGAATTACACCATTGCTGCAAACGATGTCAGTCTTCGTGACAGTTGCGGTACCAACTTTAACTCCATGGGTCGTATCGATGTGTAGTCCGCTTCCTTGGACAGTCGTGGCAACTTTGCCATGCATTCCAACTACATCAGCAGCCATCACTTTACCTGCGACGACATGATAAGTTAAAATCTCAGCTAATTTGGCTTTATCAGCCAATACAGCTTCTAAAGTTCCAGCGGGTAGCTTTGCAAATGCTTCATCAGTTGGTGCGAACACAGTAAATGGTCCTGCACTCTTAAGTGTTTCGACCAATCCAGCAGCTTTTACAGCTGTTACAAGTGTTGAGAATGCTCCGGCAGCAACTGCGGTATCTACGATATCCTTCATAATAAAATCCTCACGATGTGTAATAAATTATTAGGATAAACACAGACAGGAAAAGTTCCTGTAGGATGCTGTCCCATCCACTGCTACTTCTTACTTTTAGACGGCTTCAGTTAGCAATGGCCAAACTTATGCTAAAAAATATTTACTGACCTTCAAGAAACATGTTCGTAATTTATACTTCTTCCATGCTCGTATATAAAGAAACTGTCGTTCATCTATCCGGCGCTGAAAGAAGTGTTTTATGATTATTTTTCCGTAGATCTTGATATGTTTCGTGTGTCTTAAATCTCGTGTTGATCCGGGCCTCTTCATTTATTACGTAGCTAACTTTATTGTTTCCGATGGCCATAAGATATTTGGTCTTTACAAATTTTACGCACAAGCTTATTTATTTCTTCACATCTTGACTAATAGCAAAAAAAAGACTTCAGCATTTACAAGGCCTGAATATGAAGATACAATGAAGTATGTGAGAATAATTCGTTAAGGAGAGATAGGCTATGCCCGCTATTATTTCTGTTGCTAAATCGGCCTGCGTTTTATTGACGGGGATTGCTGCAGTTTTCTCTGCCTCACAAATCGATTACCCCACCGCAATTGCCAATGCCACTGCTATTTCTACTCCTACTTCTTCCGCAACTTTAAATCCTGAATTACAAAAACCTTTAAGTTTAGCACTTAAAATTTCCCAAATAAGCTTTTCCCCAGACTCTAAAAACCTTGCGGTACTTGCGGGAGATAGATTTATAAGCACTTGGCCCGTAGCGGGAGGCAACCCAACAGCCTCCATTCAGATGACTTCCATGCCACTTACCTGCATTGAATGGGACCCCACAGGTAGCCAGCTTTATCTGGGAACCAATAAATCCCAAATTCTTTCCTGCAACCCAGAAACGCTCGATATTGAATTTAGGATCCATTCCGACATAGAAATCATTCAGCAAATACAATCGGTCCGAGGATCAGAATCGCTAATAAGCTTAGGAAACCATGCCAATTTCAACGGCAAATTTCCAGAAACTTTGCCCCAACTATGGCACGATGACATCCATAGCAGGCCACAAAACATTCCGAATTTGCACTACATTTCGATGAGTAAACACGCAGAAACAGGGGTTGTCGCTTTGGGTGCATCTACTGGAGAATTAGTCGTGTTCAATCCATTATCTAAGACAGAAGGCAAGGTAATTGTAAAAATCAATTCGCCTATAGATGGATTAAATTGGTCAGGTAATACCCTGATTGCAACCTCAGAGGGTAAAATTCACCTTATTGATCCTTCGAATAACCAAGTTATAAAAACTATTCAAATTTCAAACAGATTGATCAGAAATGTTGGAATTTCGAAAGATGAAAAAACATTCTTCCTATCTTCGGGGAGCAGTGCGGTCCAAGTAATCGATATAAATTCAGGGGCTCTGATTTACAAGCTTGCATCCATGGATGAAATGATAAGTTCCATAGCCTTGAGCCCAGACGGAAAAACCCTGGCAGTTGGTACTTGCCAGGGTCATGTTACACTTTGGAATACCAGTGACTTTCAAATCAAATCGATCATCCCTGCTGGTATTAACTAAACTCCCGATTCCTTAAAACAACTCTTCAATTTTGGAACCTTCGGGCAATACCACATGCGGTCTGCCGGTATGATCCAGATAAGCTGCTTTAGTATCAATTCCTAGATGGTTGTAAATGGTTGCAAGCACATCGTGTGGCAATTTGCGATTATCCTTGGGTACAGCGCCCTTGGCATCAGAAGAACCAATAACCCTGCCACCTTTTACGCCCCCACCTGCAAAAGCAGCTGACATAACATAGGGCCAGTGATCGCGCCCAGCATCTTTATTAATTACAGGGGTTCGGCCAAATTCGCCCCAAGCGACTACGAGTGTATTTTCAAGTAAACCACGGGATTCCATGTCTTCAATGAAGGCAGAATATGCCATATCCCAGCGTGGTAGGAACCCTCGTTTTTGCGAGTCAAAACCTTGCTTGTGGAAATCCCACCAACGAAGATCAACTGTTACCATCCTAACACCGGCCTCAACCAATCTTCGAGAAAGCAGCATGCGTTGGGCCCAATTAGGTGCGCCACATCGTTGCGGATCGGCCGGATCAAATGCGGGCATAAACCCATAACGATCTCTTAAGGATTGCGGTTCGCTATCGAGATCAAAAGCAGCCCGAGCCTTTCCGCTCGAAAGAATACCGAGGGCTTGATTCTGGTAATCTCCGAGATTTTTCATCGATTCTGCTAAGTCGGGATTATTCAAAGTATTTAAAAGGGCTGTTCTTTCACCTAATCTGCCCGCATCTACGCCCTCTGCAAAAGTAAAGTTTGGAATTTTAAATGGCCCCGTTACAGCAGGATCCGCCATGGTTTCAAACGCTGCATACGATTTTCCTAACCAAGCAGAACCCGTTCCAGGAACATTCTTTGGAATCATCACATATGCAGGCATTGCGGTATTTAAGTGTTGCAATTGCTTGGCGGCATAAGAACCGCAGCTGGGCATTACATTGGTATCAGGGCTCGGGCCACTAGGGTAACCCGTAAAACAAATCTGATCGCCAGCGGAATGGCCAACATTCCCATCGATCGAACGATGCGCTATGCTACGAATAATCGACCATTTATGCATGATCTTAGCAGTTTTAGGAAGTAATTCGGAAACTTGAATACCCGGAACACTAGTGGCAATAGGTTTAAACTCGCCCCGAATTTCTACAGGGGCATCGGGCTTAGGATCCCACATATCATGCTGACTGGGGCCGCCACGCATCCAAAGAATAATTACAGATTTTTCCCGGTTAACAGGCTTTCCTAAAGCAGAAGCCATAGCTTCCTGCCTTAGTAATTGAGGAAGAGCCAAGCCACACATTCCAAGCGAACCAGCTTTGATAAATCCTCTGCGCGAATGGCTCAGAAGGTTAAACTCGTCACATGCTCTTTTATTGGTGCCAGCCATGCAAAACTCCAGCAATTTTGATCAGGATTGATCTTTGGGTAGGTAACTTAACTTATCTTAACCTTAACTTCATAACTTTACCACATTTATCGACACAATTACTAAAGAATATGCATCCAATTCTAACTTTAAAAGCTGTATGATAGTTCTAGGTGGGTGTTTCGACTCAAAAATAGAGTTAATTCATGGAACAATTTGGTTATTTGTCTATTGGAATCATCGTTTCATACCTTGTTGGGGCGATTCCTTTCGGCCTTTTTTTGGCGAAAATCAAAGGGATCGACATCCTAAATCAGGGAAGTGGCAACATTGGCGCTACCAATGTGGGTAGAGTACTCGGGGCCAAATACGGCCTTGCGGTGTTCGTTCTAGATGCTTTGAAAGGGGCATTGCCTGCAAAAGCAGGAATGCTTTATCTGGATACCCCGTTAGGGCCCGAAATCGCAGGCATTCTTATGGGTGCATCTGCAATCTTCGGGCATCTGTTCCCGATTTATTTAAAATTCAAAGGGGGCAAGGGCATAGCAACCAGCGCAGGAGCGATGGCAATGCTTGTCCCAATTCCGTTAGCTCTAGCCCTTTTAACATGGGCCGCTTTTACATCTTCCTGGGGTTTTGTCTCGCTTGGGTCATTAGCGTCAACTATCGCATTATGTTCATCGCAAGCTTTCATCGCTGTAAAATCAGGAACTCAAGGCAGCATGTATCTCTTGGCTTTCACTTTTCTTGCAACTGTGCTTGTTTGGATAAAGCACATCCCTAATATCTATAGGCTTTGGGCGGGTGCAGAAAACCGAGTTAAAGATTCAACCCTTTGGCGTAGCGTTGCAAGTATACTGCTACAGTTATCGCTAGGGATCTGGCTGGGCACTGTGGTTTTCTTTACTGGGGTAATCGGGCCTGGTGTTTTCACTTGGTTCGAAAAGTTGTGTGTCACCGAAAACCCGGCCTACTGGCTCCCCACCCCCGAGGCATTTAAAGCAAACACCCCTGTTGGGTTCCCCAACCCTTTATTAAAGGAACAGGCCAGCAGACTCGCAGGCGTTGTGGTTTCCCCTGCGTTTCCCATTTACTTTTCCATCCAAGTGATTTGTGGTTTCACTGCGCTGATTATTTTATGGGGAAATCAAAGAAGAAATCCCGCAGGAACTTTAGGGAAAACTATGCTGGCTTGTATTGGCGTGGGATTACTTTTGGCGATCGCAGGCTGGGCTTGGGAGCCGAAGGTAGAAAAAGACCGCATCGAGCGCGCCCGCCTAACCGATCAAGTTCTATTGCAAAAAGCATACAACCAAGACCTGGTTAAAAGTGCCCTGCAAGCCCGCAAGGATTTCACCAATAGTCATCTGGTTAGCTTGGGCCTAAACATGACTAGCGCACTGGGAATGCTGGCGGGAATCATTCTTTTTGCAATCACAAATGCAAAAAGAAATGTAGAACCGGCGTAAGCTCTATTAGAAAACTAATTCATTATTCTGGTTAGTTTAGATAGCATTTCTAATTAACCGTTCACTTGCCAACCTCATTTTAACCTGCGCCTTTTTTACTTCGCTAGACGAAAACCGATATGGTCACCTTGCTCGTCAGGGGTGGCCCTTAGGTCTCGATCCGCAGAGCGAGAATCTCTTGCATCAAAGCTGAATGATCCACCACGCACCACTCGAATCATTCCACCATTTGGCCCGACTGGATCAGTCACCGCAACCACAGGATAAACAGCCCGCCAATCTTGACACCATTCAAAAACATTGCCGTGCATATCATACAATCCAAACGCATTCGGCTTATAACTTCCTACCGCACTTGGTTTACCAATTTTAGAATCAGAATAGTTAGCATCCTTAGGGGTAATAGTCTCCCCAAAGGAGAAAGCTGTTTTGGTACCTGCCCTAGCAGCATATTCCCACTCTGCTTCTGTAGGTAATCGATATCCACCCTTGGTATTTGCATTCAGTTTCTTGATAAACTCTTGACAATCATTCCAAGTTACATCCGTTACGGGCAACTTGGCCCCCTTATTAGTACTTGGGTTGTTTCCCATCAACGCTTCCCATTGCTCCTGCGTGACCTCATACTTACCTAGGTAAAATGATTTTGATAAAGTAACTTCGTGAAGTGTTTCATTATTACTGCGACCTTTTTCATCCTCTGGAGACCCCATCGTAAACTTACCTGAAGGAATCAAAACTAACTCTAGATTCAAATTCTTGCCTAAGTTGACCAAGGCTATTTTAGGTTCTGCGCTTTGGGTTAATTCTAAAATCGATAACAAAAGAATCGCAGCAACGCATTCATTTCTTATAAGCTTCATACCTTGCCCCACCTGATTTAGTTTCATGGAACGATTTAGTTTTCAATACTTTAAATTAGATTAACGCAAATCAGTGGCAGGTTACAACAAAATGGAATTTTAAACTTTTAATTACGGTACATATTTTTAATAAGAATTGAAACTCGATTATAAATTAGAGTTATAAAATTCGCCTAGTTGAATATTTAATTAAACCAATCAAAGTTTATGGGTGCTTTGATTGGAATGCTTTCAGATAAATGGAGATTAAAAACACAGCCCACCCGCCTCCGTGGGTAGACTTTGTAAGAAAAGTGGGAAGGAAAAGTAAAACACTCGGACTTGCAAAGTAAAAGGCCATTTTCCTGAAGGGAAGAGGGTTGGCAGTTGAGGGA
>Ga0209033_1000035_pt1 | contig 57733 bp, 60 predicted proteins | sample LauGreFa1BDMLBDN_2_FD_188218 | JGI IMG/M metagenome (GOLD analysis project Ga0209033, IMG submission 188218) | Freshwater lake microbial communities from Lake Michigan, USA - Fa13.BD.MLB.DN (SPAdes) (version 2) | ecosystem: Environmental > Aquatic > Freshwater > Lake | place: Lake Michigan, USA...
GGCAACGATGCGGTGACCGAGTGGCATTTGGTCATGGTCACAGCACTCTTGGCGATGTTGCCCCCCGTGCTTGTGGTCGTAGGCATGCAGCGCTGGTTTGTAAAGGGTTTAGTGGATTCGGATAAATAAAACATGTTGATCGATTGGCCTTACCCTAAGATCATTGCCCATCGTGGCGCTGGCAAGCTTGCGCCAGAAAATACACTCGCCGCGATGAAGCTGGGCTTTGAGTTCGGGCAGCGGATGGTTGAGTTTGATGTGAAATTATCTGCAGATGATCTGCCGGTGTTAATGCACGATGCGAGCCTTGACCGGACGACGAATGGTTCGGGTCCGCTTCGTCAGCTAGCTTGGGCACAGTTGGTGAAACTCGATGCTGGTGCTTGGCATTCGCAGGCTTTTGTAGGCGAAGCGATCCCTAGCCTTGATCAGGTACTGTCCTACTTGCAAGCGCGGGCTATGTTGGCCAATGTTGAGATTAAGCCGTCACCCGGGCTTGAAACCCATAGTGGTGGATTGATTGCACGGGCTTGCGCAAGTTTGTGGGCCAATCAGAAAGTCGATTTACTGCTTTCATCGTTTTCAGAGCCCGCTTTGCACGCAGCTCGGATTGCTGCGCCTCAATTGCCAAGGGCATTGCTGATGGATCGCTTATTTCCGGATTGGTTAGCGCGATGTAAGCGTCTGGACTGTGTCGCTGTGGATTGGAATGAGCGCGTAGTGAATGCAGCCCTTATCCGCGATGCTCATGCAGCGGGACTCAGGGTCTTAGTTTATACGGTCAACGATGTCGATAGGGCGCAGCAATTGCTAGCTTGGGGGGTCGACTCGGTCATCACCGATGCAGTGGACAGGCTCAAGCCCTGAAAACGGCAGCCCGTGCAATGACTATGCCGGCCGCCAGTTGGGCATGTACTAAAGAGAGACCATCCTATGCTTCTTATCGCGTTGACTTTGAGCGGTCCACCGCGCTGAGCCAGGCACTCATTTTGCTTTCGGCTTCGTCGCGCGACATCTTAGGCATAAAGAGCCGCTCGCTTTGTCGCATGGTTGTGCAAGATTGAACGCTATCAAAAACACCACAACCAAGTCCCGCCAGTTGTGCGACACCAAGCGCTGTACTTTCTAAAATTTTCGGTCGATCAACACCCACTCCTAAGATATCTGCTTGGAATTGCATTAACCAGTTATTTGCGCTAGCTCCACCATCGACCCGTAGTTCGCGAAGCGGTTCAGCAGCATCGGCATTCATCGCAAGTAGCACTTCAGCGCTTTGAAAAGCGATCGACTCGAGTGCGGCGCGGACGAGATGCGCGCGGTTCGTCCCCCGTGTAATCCCCGATATCACGCCTCTTGCCTCCGCATCCCAATGCGGTGCGCCAAGTCCTGTAAAGGCAGGTACCAGATAGCACCCACCGGTATCGTTTACTGATGCAGCAAGTGCCTCACTCTCTTGAGCGTGCTTGATCAGTCCGAGTTCGTCGCGCAGCCATTGCAGGGCAGCTCCAGCAACAAACACACTTCCCTCAAGGGCATAGTCCATGGTCATGCGACCATCCGATGTGTTGTGAGACCAAGCGCAAGTACTGAGCAATCGGTGATGAGATCGTCGAATCCTTGAACCGACTTGCATCAACATGAAGCATCCTGTCCCATAAGTATTTTTTGCCATCCCTGGGCTTATGGCTGCCTGACCAAAAAGGGCGGCTTGTTGGTCGCCTGCAATGCCAGTGATTGGAATGCCTAGTATGCTTGGACTTAGCTCATCAGGAGCTAGAACGCTATCAATAATGCGCGGCAACACGGCTTCCGGTATATCGAGCAGCTCGAGCATTGCTTGATCCCATTGGCCTGTTGAAAGATTCATCATCAAGGTGCGGCTTGCATTGCTTCGATCAATCACGTGCTCAGCTTTGTCGGTGAGTTGCCAAATTAGCCAGGAATCCATCGTTCCAAAACACAACTCACCCTTGACTGCTCGCCGACGCAGTTCGGGCTTGTCTTTAAGCACCCAGGCTAGTTTGGTACCTGAAAAGTAGGGGTCGAGTAATAAGCCGGTAAGCTCCTGAACCATTGATTCCTGCCCTTGTTCGCGCCATTGCTGACAAAGCGCGCTGCTGCGCCGATCCTGCCAGACAATGGCTCGATGAACAGGTCGACCGCTTGCACGTTCCCAAAGCAAGAAGGTTTCGCGCTGGTTGGTGATACCCATGGCTTGGATTTGATGATGTTGAAGGCCAGCTTGTGCGATAGCACTATGGACACAGGACAGTTGGGTTTCCCAGATCTCCATTGGGTCGTGCTCGACCCAGCCGGGCTCGGGATAGAACTGGCGAAAGGGCTTTTGCGCCATCGAAACAATCTGCCCAAGCTCATTGAAAATGAGGCTTCGTGAGCTTGTAGTACCTTGGTCAATGGCAAGCAGATAAGCGTTTCGGTGGTTCATAGCGATATTCCCCTAAGCGCTTGTGATCTTAGCCGAAGCAGCCTTGGATAAACCATTGAAGTGAAGTCGATGCTGGATCGTGCTGACGGTTACGATAAATCCAATACAAGACATGGTGTTGGTCCGATGCAATAAAGTAATCACGCGCAAACCACTGTCCTTCCCACCAGGCTGTTTCTATACGCTCAGGACCGGCAACAAGTGCTAGAGGTCCATGCCAGTAAGGGCGCTTGGAGCGTTCGATAAGCGGTATAGGTTCTTCAAAAAACCATAAGGGTCTCGGTAGGCCCATCGATGGTTGATCGATCGTTACGGAAACCAACTTAGCGCTGTTAAGCTTATGATCGTTATAGTCTGCTTGACAATTCAGTTCGCAAAGCCTTTGTGCCATTTCAGGGCGATGTTCAGCGATCGTTAGCATCCTGAACATGCTGCTTCGACCCAAGCGCGCTTGCAAACGCTCAAATAAGGCTGTCTGAGTTTGACGGATCACATTGGGCCCTGGAAACAAACGCTCTGAAGCAAGCGGCATGTTTTGAGTCGCTCCACCGCAAAGGCTGATGCCGACAACAGGGTCACGTAAGACAGTTTTTGCTACATGCTCTTCCCATAAGCCTGACCAGCGTTTTGATTGATCGCATAGGGTTTGAGTACCTAGCTTGATTACACTTACAGGTCCGCGATCACGGTGGTGAAGTTCAAAACTTATAGTCATTAAGCCAAGCCTGCGCGCTTTGAGTTGAGCGCAAGCCTGTTCGATCATGACTTGTCCTAATTTGAATAAATGGCTGCTTTCTTCTGCCCAAAATGATAGTTCTCGATAAAGGCGGAGGTTCTCGGGGATTTGGAGCCATATTCGAGGGTCGGCTTCGAGCCCTAGCGCCTGGTCCATCGCAAGTAAAGCCCTGGCGCCAAGCCGCTGTCTTAGGCTCTTGCGTGGCAAATCCCAGAGTGACTTTAGCTTGAATAGCCCTAAGTCCTCGCGCATCATGTGAAGCTGCTGAGATTGCTGTGCGGTTTCGGTATGTTTTGATAGGCAGTTGATATCAATGCCCTCAAGGGCCTGACGCAACTGTGATGAGTCTAAAATAATTGTTATATTTTGAAATACAGCCGATTTTTTTACTTGATTGGAATTTCGATTTGCTTGCCATTTGCTTAACCATATTGCAGCACGGGCTGTCGGGGCGATGGCAAGCTTCAATGACCGTTGAACCTGAGAAAATCCTTCTAACATTTGCTCGACCAAAGCTTCAAGCCCTCCAAATAGTTTTAAGCTTCGGCTGACTTCAGCTAGTAAAAAACCATCTTCTATGCACAGATTAGGGGTAAAGCGTGAGAGCCACCAGCACTGCTCTTGCAGGTACTGTGTCTCAGCGTTCAGGTCACGAGGAAACCATAACAGTTGTGGGCAACGACTTAGCGCACTCGCTTTGCCAAGCCCTGGGCTTACCCCCGCATCAAGGGCCTGTTGATTGGCTTGATAGACCAGACCGTGCTCATGAATGGCCAGTGCAGCCTGTGGGCGCTCAGCTTTGCTTTCCCGAGGGCAAAGGCTTAGGTTTTCCTTAATAACAAGGCTTGGGTTTTGTTGAGCGATCAACAATGCGAGCTTGTCGATATAAAAACAAACCCACAAGTTGTCTGTTAAAAGCTTGGACATGAAGTTGGTAATTCAATTTCTAAGACCTCGCTATGCATTGGGCCTCGTCGCTTAAGAATACGCAAACCAAGGCGTTGTTGGGGTCTTGGTAGTAGCAATACACGAAGAGCTGCTGCGCAGGCTTGTGTGTGCACCTGCATCGGACGAAAGACAAAACTTGGTCCTTCGAATTGTTGTGCTGCGAGCTGTAGCCGCCTGAATACAGTAGGGCGCAGGTCGGTATGGGGTAGCCAAGCTAGGATACAGCCCAAACTATTACTGCGTAGGCACTGTTCTATAGCCCATAACCGATCGAAAACATCGCTTGCTTTGAGCAAAATGAGATGGTTCATATCAACACCGTGGCTGGCTAGTGCAGGGCCGTAGGGAAGCATCGGTGGGTTCATCAGCATGACGGTCTTTTGTTGTAAAGTTAGTTGACGCATGACTGGTATTAATAAGCGCAGCTCGCCGATACCGATCTGTTTACTTAATAATTCGGAGAGCGCGCCGCAAGGCCATCCACCTGCTGGCAGTTCTTGATCGAGTGCTTCAAAACCTGAACCTATTGTCTTTTGGGTAGCACTTTGAGGCCAGCCGTCAGCCCACCAGAGCTCGGAGGATAAGCCAAGTAAGTCCTGCCTCTTGTTCATGCTTAACCAAGGAATTGTTTGTCCCGGATTAAACCGACCGCAATACCTTCCAGCGCAAAGCCTTCATGATTGGCTTCAATAACAATGACCTGATATTCGGGGTGTGCAGGCCAAAGCTTGATTTGACCCCGGTCTTGCTCAAAGCGCTTGACTGTGACTTCGTCGTGGAGACGGGCAACCACAATTTGGCCTTGCCGAGCTTGCTGAGTTCGTTTGACAGCGATTAAGTCACCATCAAGAATGCCTGCATCGCGCATGCTCATGCCGCGTACTCGCAGCAAATAGTCTGGCATTTGTGTGAATAAGTGCTTGTCGAAACGGAAATGCGTTTCGACATGTTCTTGGGCCAGGATAGGGTTGCCAGCAGCAACACGGCCAATCAAAGGCAGGCTGAGCCAATGACTGGGAGCGGATTCTCTTGCTTCATAAGTCGATGTTGAATGTTGGGGAAGAGCAGAATCATTAATCCGGATGCCCCGAGATGCTCCAGATACAATTTCTAAAACACCCTTTCGAGCCATAGCTTTTAGGTGTTCTTCCGCTGCATTGGGTGAGCGGAACCCCAGTGCCTTTGCTATCTCTGCGCGGGTGGGCGGAAAACCGGTCTGGGCTATATGCCGGCGAATCAATTCAAGGATTTCGAGCTGTCGATTGGTGAGTTGACGCATCTTCTTAGGGCTTTACCAAGGGGGCTAGTGATTCAGAAACTGTATTTTTATACAGTCTTTGTGGTTTTTGCAAGTAACTTTCGGCTGATCCTCAACGCCGCTAGTCGGTAATAACCCTGAAATATCAATTTCCTAGTGCGCAATCGCAAAGCTTGTGGCAGAGTGCAAATGTCGTACCACGTTTTTACTGTTGTTGTCTTTCCCGGCCTGTCTTCTTTTGTGGAGAAGCTCGGAAATTCAGCTGATTTTTGAATATTTCCGGATTTTTCTGATGCCTACCAAGATTTATGTCGGCAACTTGCCCTGGCGAGCCACCGACGAACAACTGACAAGCATGTTTTCCGCTCACGGTGATGTCACCGAGGCACGTATTGTGACTGATCGTGAAACCGGACGCTCGCGTGGTTTTGCTTTTGTCACGATGACCGATGCTTCGCAGGCTCAATCGGCTATCCAAGCCATCAACGGCGCATCGATGGAAGGTCGTGCGCTGGTTGTGAATGAGGCGCGTGAGCAAAGTCGTCCGCCTCGTGGCCCGGGTGGTGGCGGAGGCGGTTTTGGTGGTCCGCGTGGCTCAGGTGGTCCTAGGCGTGACGGGCCCTGGGGTGGTGGCGGTGGTGGCGATGGAGCTCCTCCGAGACGTCCCAGACAGTTTGGCGGTTAATACCGTTCTTCTTTCTAAACCTTGAGTCGGATTGGCTCAAGGTTTTCTAGGCTCTCTTCTTGTCATCGATTGGCTTTATCGGTGCCGGCCTTATGGGCATGTCCATGGCCGAACGGCTGCATGATTGCGGCCATATCATCCACATTTGCGATATCGATCTCAAGCGTGAAGCGCTTGGGCGCTCCTTAGGCTTTAAGGTTCATCCAACCCCTGCTTCGCTTGCTGCAAGTTGTGATGTGATCCTCGTCGTCGTGCTCAACGCTAGCCAAGTCCGCGAGGTACTTTATGCTGGCTCATCAGGCAGTTTGCTTGCGGCAATAGGTTCTGACCATCGCGTTATTTTTTGCAGTACGGTCTCGCCCCAGGAGGCAAGCTTTGCTTGTCAATGCATTGTCGAGAAAAGCGCCTTAGCGCTTGATGCACCGATCTCGGGTGGTCCCGCACGCGCTGCGCTCGGTCAGATCAGCATGATGATTGCCGGCCCACAAACAACCCAGACCCTACTTGCAGAAGTCTTGGCACAGCTTAGCAACAAACTATTCTCGATTTCAGAGCGCTATGGTGATGGTGCAAGGGCTAAGTTAGTGAATAATTTGCTCGCTGCAATCAATCTCGTTGGGGGTGCTGAGGCTTTAGCACTTGGCGAGCAACTTGGGCTTGATCCGCAAAGCTTGCTGGCCTTAATCAATGAGAGTTCGGGAGCGAGTTGGATGCTTGGCCATCGTATGCCGCGAGCCTTAGGCATGGAATCGGGGATTACGGCGCAGACCCATGTATTGACTAAAGATGTCAAGCTTGCAAACCTGATGGCTCAGGAGCGGGGCTTAAGCCTGCCCATGGGGGAGGTCGCCGCCAGGCAAATGCAAGCAAGCTGCGATCATGGTTGGCGGGATGCTGACGATAGTTCGGTATTTCATTGGTATAGGGAACTGTTCCAAAAAGGAAACTGATCGTCTTCGCGATCCGACCGCCTCTAAGTTCACATCCCGACGTAATTTGGTCCGCCGCCGCCTTCAGGTGTGACCCACACGATATTTTGACTTGGGTCCTTGATGTCGCAGGTCTTACAGTGAACGCAGTTTTGCGCGTTGATTTGTAGTCTTTTGCCTTGCTCTGCATCAACATACTCATAAACACCTGCCGGGCAATAGCGCTGTTCAGGGCCGGCAAATCGCTCAAGATTGAGTGCAACCGGAACGCTTTCGTCTTTTAGGGTCAAATGAATGGGTTGATCTTCCTCGTGATTAGTGTTCGCTATAAATACTGAAGAGAGTCGATCAAAAGTAATTTTCCCGTCTGGTTTAGGATATTCAATCGCCTGACAAGCTGAGGCTGGCTTAAGCATCTCGTGATCACGATGGTTTTGGTGCAAGGTAAATGGCGCCTTACCCTTAAAGAGCACCTGATCAATACCCACAATCAGCGTTCCCATCCATAAACCCTTGCTCATCGCCGGTTTGAAATTCCGCGCTTTATATAACTCTTGATAAAGCCACGAGGCTTCGAAGGCCTGCGGATAACGATCAAGCTGATCGCTGGCGCGACCCGCCGCAATGGCTTCAAAGGCGGCTTCGGCGGCAAGCATGCCAGTCTTGATGGCAGCGTGACTACCTTTAATTCTTGAAGCGTTTAAGAATCCAGCATCGCAGCCAAGGAGTGCGCCGCCAGGAAAGACAAAGCGTGGCAGGCTATTGAGTCCGCCCGCTGTAATGGCTCTTGCACCGTAACCGATGCGTTTGCCGCCTTCAAAAAATCGACGAATCGATGGGTGTGTTTTGTAACGTTGAAATTCATCGAACGGTGAAAGCCAGGGATTGCTATAGCCTAGTCCTACAACAAATCCGGTTGTGACCAGATTGTCTTTCATGTGATACAGGAAAGATCCCCCATAGGTGTCACTTTCAAGTGGCCATCCCGCGGTATGAATGACTAGGCCTTCTTGATGCTGCTTTGGATCGATTTCCCAGAGCTCTTTTAGTCCAATCCCATAGCTTTGGGGATCTTTACCCTCGTCAAGTCGGAAACGTTCGATGAGTTGGCGCCCAAGATGGCCTCTGGATCCTTCAGCAAAGAAAGTGTACTTCGCAAGTAAGGCCATACCTGGTTGATAGTCGCCACGCTGTGAGCCATCGCGTGCAATACCCATATCACCTGTGATGACGCCTTTTACTGAGCCATCGTCGTTATACAAAATTTCTGCTGCTGGAAATCCTGGGTAAACATCGACCCCTAAGGCTTCGGCTTGTTTTCCCATCCACTTCACAACATTGGACAAGCTAACGATGTAGTTGCCGTGGTTCACGAAACAATCGGGAAGTGCCCAAGGCGGAATAGAGGTGCTGTCGTTTTTTGAAAGAAACAGAAAACGGTCTTCGGCGACCTCGGTGTCTAGGGGCGCGCCAAGCGCTTTCCAGTCTGGAAATAGCTCGTTCATGGCGAGTGGATCCATGACTGCACCCGAGAGCGTGTGGGCGCCAACTTCGGAGCCTTTTTCGATCAAACAGACTTGCAAATCGCTGCCTTTGTCTTTTGCAAGTTGTTTCAAACGAATAGCGGCTGCCAGGCCGGCTGGACCTCCGCCCACAATCAACACATCAAACTCCATGGACTCGCGTTCGCTGCTCATGTCGATCCCCACAATAGTGAAACTTTGCGATTGTCAGCCAATCTATGCCTTTAGGGCAAACGGCGCCGGTTCATTGCGGTCTGTGAGACCATCATAGCTTTGATACTTAAGGGCTTTTTTATGGATTCGCAAACAGGCTCGAATTGGTTTGGCCTTGATGGAAAGTTGGCGCTGGTGACTGGCGCTTCGAGCGGGCTCGGCGCTCGCTTTGCGACGGTGCTCGCAGAGCAAGGCTGCAAGCTGGTGATTGCAGCTCGACGCATGGACCGACTTGAGGCCCTTCGCGATAGGCTCGAGGCAAAAGGTGCGAGGGTTTACTGTGTGTGTATGGATGTCAGTTCAGTGGATTCGATCGAAGCAGGCGTTGCCCAGGCGCAGGCGCTAGCAGGGCCTATTGACATCTTGGTCAACAATTCAGGTGTGAGCACGACACAGCGACTGAGTGATGTGACCGAGAAGGACTTCGATTTTGTTTTCAATACAAACACCCGTGGCGCCTTTTTTGTTGCGCAAGCGGTGGCTAAGTCGATGATCGAACGCGCGAAGCTTTTGCCAAATCTTGAATCGATGCCGGCTTCAAGAATTATTAACATCGCATCGATGGCAGGACTCGAAGTGCTGTCGATGATTGGGATTTATTGCATGAGCAAAGCAGCAGTCGTGCATATGACGCGGTCGATGGCGCTCGAATGGGGCCGATACAATATTAATGTCAATGCGATCTGCCCAGGATATATTCTGACCGAAATTAATCAAGCCCACTTTGAAAGTGATGCTGGGCAAAAGCTGATTGCGCGTTTACCGCGCCGCCGTGTTGGAAAGCCCGAAGATCTCGATGCGGTTTTGCTCATGCTTGCAAGCGGTCGTTCTGGTTTTGTCAACGGAGCAGTGATTTCTGCTGATGACGGGCCTACTTAAAAGTTTTAGAAAAGGAGTGTGATCCATGGCCATTTATGAACTCAGGACTTATGATGTTGTGGTCGGAAAGATGTCCGAGGTGGTGCAGCTGTATCAGCAAGAGGGCTGGCCAGCGCTTCAAAAGCATCCTGCCAAACTTATTGGTTATTTCACAGGCGATGTTGGCGCGATCAACCAGATTATCCATTTATGGAAGTTTGATGACGATGCTGATCGCCGCGCTTTTTGGGCGGGTGTTTTTGGCGATGAGCAATTCATGGCTTTTGCGAAAAAACTAAGACCGCTCTTGCAATCACAACAAAATAAGCTGATGCTTGCCTCACCCTGGGGTCCGCATCCCTAATCTGATTGATGCGGACCGCTAAGCCGCAAGCGCTAGTCAAGTCTTACAACACGCCCCTCAAGTTCAGCAGAAGGCGAGGGGTAGCGTTGCATCACCAGAGGGTCGTGACCCGGTATGACCAGATCTGGGCTAGAAGCTAATCGATAAAGCCTTTGATGGCCTTCAAGCATATCGGCGACGTTATAAACAATAGGAAATGGCCTTGATTGTTCCATGTTGGCGTAGAGATGCGCCGCATCGGAGGCGAGCACCAGCCAGCCTTTTCGAGTGTGAATGCGCAGGCTTTGCAATCCCATGGTGTGCCCACCGATGCGATGAACACTCAGACCTGGCGCAATCTCCTCATCGCCATCGTGAAACACTGCTTTACCGCGATGCACGCGGCGAACCATCGCGACCACATCCTCTTCATCGTAGGCTTCGCGCATTGGTTTAAAACACATGCATCGTCCCGTCGCGTAGGCGATTTCGCGGTCTTGCAGGTGAAAGCGTGCACCACCAAATAAGTGATGATTGCCGCAATGGTCATAATGCATATGGGTGATGATCACATCGGTAATGCTTGCTGGATCTACCCCCATGGCTTGAAGCGTATCGCCTGGGCAGGCGAGGAATCGTCTTCCACGTGATTCGCCGGCTTGTTGACTGAAGCCGGTATCGACAATCCAGTGTTTACTGCCTTGCTTGATCAGCCAGACAAAATAATCGATGGGCATGGTGCCATCGTGTTCATCATGACCGATAAAGTTATTGGCTGCAGGCCTGTTCGGGTGGTCGGCGTATTTGAGGGCGTAAACTTCGTACGTGTCCAAAGCGCTACTCCTTGGATGATGGTGTTTTAACTTCAATCACAACACCAGCCTTCGTCTCGATAATTTTTGCGACCTCCGTAAAGTCACTTTCAGCTCCGAGTTGCTCGACGGTTTCGTTCCAAATTGCACCAACCGCTGAGCCAACGGCCATCGGAACGCCGCAAGCCTGCGCCTCCTGGAGACAGAGCTGAACATCTTTATTCATCAAGCCACTTGCAAAGCCAAAGTTAAAAAGCCTTGGGATGATGGCTTTGGGGAACTTATCGCGAATCGCTGTGTTTGCGCCGGTTGACACATTGATGACCTCTGCCATCACCATGGGGTCGAGCCCCTGTTTGACGCCAAAGGCGATAGCCTCAGCGCTGGCTGCCATGGCCGTTGCAGAAAGCATATTGTTCGCAAGCTTCATGCTCTGACCAAGGCCAGGGGTTTCACCCACATGAAAGGCTTTGCCAAAGACAGAAAGTAGTGCTTCGAGCGATTCATAATCGGTGCGAGCACAAGCGCACATGACTGCAAGCGTACCTTTAACCGCGCCATTGACGCCACCACTTACCGGCGAATCAACATAGCGAATGCCAACTGCTTGAACTTGCTGCGCCAGCGCCTTGGTTATGCTCGCCCCCGTGGTCGATAAATCAACCAAGACTTTTATGGATGCTGCACCGATGAGCCCCTCGGCTTGATGCTGGCCTTCGATGACGGCCCGAACAACTTGCGGCGTGGGTAAGCTCAAAAACACCGTCTTGGCTCGATCGGCGACAGCTCGCGGGCTTGTCGCAATCTCAGCGCCCTGTGCTGCCAGCGCATCGCAAGCTTCCCTTCGAAGATCGAAGGCAACGAGTTTGTGCCCAGCGGCAAGCAGACGCGAGGCCATCGGTAAACCCATATTGCCCAGGCCAATAAAACCAAGCATCGGAGTCTCAGTCATGTTGGCCTCACTGCTTATCGAGTTCGGCAAAGACTTCCTTGGCGCAACGGAAGGCTTCCACCCCGGCAGGAATGCCTGCATAAACCGCCGATTGGATGAGTACTTCGCGAATTTCTTCCTTGCTTACGCCATTGGTCAAGGCTCCACGGATATGGAGTTTCAGTTCATGAGCGCGACCGAGCGCTGAGAGCATTGCAAGGTTGAGCATGCTACGGGTGCGCCGATCGAGGCCGGGACGGGTCCAGCAAGCACCCCAACAAAATTCGGTGACAAGTTCTTGAAAGGGGCGGTTAAAGTCATCAGCATTTTGAATGGCCTTATTGACATATTCTTCGCCGAGTACTTCTTTGCGAACTTTTAATCCATCGTCATACATTTTCTGGTCCATTTCTCGCTCTCCAGGTCAATTGAAAAAGATGGCTCGATCATGGCATGCACGGCGTAGCATGGGCCGCTACGTAGTGTGGCTATAATTCCGCTTTCACGGAACTTGCCCATGACCCAATTTGTTTTCGTGACCGGCGGGGTGGTGTCATCGCTGGGCAAAGGAATCGCAGCTGCCTCGATGGCGGCCTTGCTCGAATCACGTGGCCTCCGCGTCACTTTGCTCAAGCTTGATCCCTACATCAACGTCGATCCCGGCACCATGAGTCCCTTCCAGCACGGTGAGGTTTTTGTCACCGAAGATGGGGCGGAAACCGATCTTGACTTGGGGCATTACGAGCGCTTCATCAAGGCGCGCATGCGCCGAAGCAATAACTTCACAACCGGACAGATCTACGATTCGGTGATCCGTAAGGAGCGCCGAGGCGAGTATCTCGGCCGCACGGTTCAAGTCATCCCGCACATCACCAACGAAATCCAGTCATTCATTGAGCGCGGCGCAGTGCTCGATGATGGCCAGGCGGCACAAGTCGCCATTGTAGAGATTGGCGGTACCGTCGGCGACATTGAGTCCTTGCCTTTTTTGGAAGCGGCAAGGCAAATGAGTTTGCGACTCGGACGCGGCAGCTGCTGCTTTGTTCACCTGACGCTTGTTCCTTTTATTGCCTCAGCAGGCGAGCTCAAGACTAAACCAACGCAACACTCAGTCCAAAAGCTCCGCGAGATTGGGATTCAAGCCGACATCTTGTTGTGTCGGGCTGATCGACCGATTCCCGAAGATGAGCGGGCAAAAATTTCCTTATTTTCTAATGTGCCGCTTGATTCAGTCATCTCGGTCTGGGACGCTGATTCCATTTACAAGATACCGCGCATGTTGTTTGAGCAAGCGGTCGACGAACGTTTGGCGGATTTGCTGAGGCTCAATGCACCTAAAGCCGATCTATCGGTTTGGGACAAGCTCGTGGCCGCATTAAGTCAGCCCAAGCACCGCCTTCGCATCGCGATGGTGGGTAAGTATGTTGACCTAACCGAGTCTTATAAGTCGCTAACGGAGGCGCTAGTCCATGCGGGGATGCATACCGAATCAAAGATTGACATCGAGTATCTCGACTCGGAGCAGGTTGATGAAGGAACAGTCGCAAGTTTAGAACACTTTGATGCGGTGCTTGTCCCTGGTGGCTTTGGCAAACGCGGGGTCGAAGGAAAGATTGCCGCGATTCAGTATGCTCGTGAGCACAAGATTCCCTACCTTGGGATCTGTTTGGGTATGCAACTGGCAGTGATTGAATTTGCCCGCCATTGTTGTGGGCTTGAAGGGGCTAACAGCACGGAGTTTGCAGAGCACGCAACCCATCCGGTGGTCGGGCTGATTACCGAATGGCTTGATCGCGACGGACAACTCGAACGTCGAAGCAGCGAATCAGACCTTGGTGGAACGATGCGGCTAGGCGCACAGCGCTGTCCCATTCGCCCGGGGACCTTAGCTTTTGACATCTATGGTGAGAGCGTGAATGAACGCCATCGCCATCGATATGAGGTAAATAACCATTATGTCGGACAGCTTGAGCAGCGAGGCTTGATGGTTTCGGCTACCACCCCGAATGAAGGTCTGACCGAAATGATTGAACTGCCCCAATCGGTTCATCCATGGTTTGTTGGCGTGCAATTTCATCCTGAGTTCACATCAACGCCCCGAGATGGTCACCCTTTATTTATTGCCTTTCTAAAGGCGGCTTTACAGGCTCAAGCGCTTAAATGAGCGCCATCATGAGACAAGCTCCTAATGCATCGTCCGTCTGGCCCTTATGTGGTCGACCAGTGGGGCTCGCCTATCCGATGTTTGTCATTGCAGGTCCATGCGTTATTGAATCTGAATCGATGGTGATGCACATTGCGGAGCGCCTCAAGTCGATAACCGATGCCTTAGGTATGCATTTCATATTTAAGAGCTCGTTTGATAAAGCAAACCGAAGTTCCGGCAAGTCATTTCGTGGTCCTGGGCTAGAGGAAGGACTACGAATCCTTGAGCGAGTCCGTACCGAACTTGGATTAGCCGTCTTAACCGATGTACACGATGCTTCACAAATTGAAGCAGTAGCTTCCGTGGTCGATGTGCTCCAAACGCCAGCTTTTCTGGCAAGACAAACCGATTTCATCGAAGCGGTTGCCAGCGCTGGCAAACCGGTCAATATCAAGAAGGCGCAATTCATGGCCCCTGCCGATATGTTACAGGTGGTTGCCAAGGCTAGGGATGCTGCAGCGTCCAAAGGACAGACCGCGCAATTATTGGTTTGTGAACGTGGGGCGAGCTTTGGTTATAACAATTTAGTTTCCGACATGCGTGCCTTAGCGATCATGCGTCAGTGCGATTGTCCGGTTGTCTTTGATGCGACTCACTCGGTTCAATTGCCCGGTGGACTTGGCAATGCCTCAGGCGGGCAGCGTGAGTTTGTGCCTGTTCTTGCCCGCGCGGCCGTTGCGAGCGGTATCGCCGGCCTTTTTATGGAAACCCATCCCAATCCGGCTCAAGCGAAGTCCGACGGACCCAATGCTTGGCCACTCGACCGAATGCCTGCCTTGCTCAGCCAACTCAAGCGAATTGATGATTTGGTCAAGCAAGACGGTTTTGCAGAACTCGATTGCATAGGAAACTAAAGCTCATGGCTGCCATTGTTGCTGTCAATGCTCGCGAAGTGCTTGATTCACGCGGTAACCCCACGGTCGAATGCGATATTCGGCTGGCCTCAGGTGCGCTGGGCCGTGCGGCAGTTCCTTCGGGCGCATCGACAGGGTCGCGTGAAGCGATTGAATTGCGAGATGGCGATGCGAAGCGCTATTTGGGCAAGGGCGTGCTCAAAGCCGTGGAACATATTAAAACCGAAATCGCAGAGGCCTTGCTCGGTATTGACGCTCGAGATCAGTGCGGTATCGATCAAATTCTGATATCGCTTGACGGGACTGAAAACAAGGCTAGGCTTGGTGCTAATGCAACGCTTGCTGTGTCGATGGCCTGCGCAAAGGCGGCATCGCAGCAATCAGGGCTGCCGCTTTACCGTTATATGGGCGGTATGCATGCCCACGTCCTGCCGGTTCCCATGATGAATGTGATAAACGGCGGGGCTCACGCCAATAATCGTCTCGACATCCAAGAGTTCATGATTATCCCGGTGGGCGCTGAGAGTTTCTGTGAGGCACTTCGCTACGGCGCTGAGATCTTCCATGCCTTAAAAAAGCTGATTCATGATCGTGGCTTATCCACAGCGGTTGGCGACGAAGGCGGGTTTGCTCCTTCAGGTCTTGGGTCTCACGAGGCTGCGATCGAGTTGATTCTTCAAGCGATCGATAAGGCGGGATTTGACGCGGGTCAGCAGGTCTTGTTGGGATTGGATTGCGCGGCAAGCGAGTTTTATCGTGATGGATTCTATCATCTTCAGGCCGAAGGTTTAAAACTTGATGCAGAAGGTTTTTCTAATTTGTTAGCTACTTGGGCAGACCGTTATCCCATTGTGAGCATTGAAGATGGCATGGCCGAAAACGATTGGGCAGGTTGGAAGTTGCTGAGCGAAAAGCTTGCAAGACGTGTACAGCTCGTTGGTGATGATTTATTTGTGACCAACACCAACATGTTAAAACAAGGCATTGATCAGGGGATTGCTAATTCGATTCTGATCAAAATCAATCAAATCGGTACACTTACTGAAACAATGGCCGCCATCGAAATGGCCAAGCGACACGGCTATACCGCCGTCGTTTCGCACCGATCAGGCGAAACCGAAGACTCAACGATTGCCGACTTGGCCGTCGCGAGCCAAGCCATGCAAATCAAGACTGGATCGCTTAGTCGAAGCGATCGCATGTCAAAGTACAATCAATTATTGAGAATTGAGGAAGAATTAGGGCCTCAAGCGTTGTATCCAGGCAAAAGTGCGTTCTATAATCTGCGATGAGGGATTATCCTCTCATCGTTCATGACTTCAAGACACCTTAGCTATTTGCTCATCGGCCTGCTTTTGCTGATCCAATACCCTTTGTGGATTGGAAAAGGTGGGTGGCTGCGCGTTTGGGAGCTTGATCGTCAGGTGCAGATTCAACGGGCAGAAAACCAACGGTTGATCCATCGAAATGCCGCACTTGAGGCCGATGTCCGCGATTTACAAGTTGGGACCGTGTCGATCGAAGAACGTGCTCGCTATGAACTCGGTATGGTCAAGGCTACCGAGGTCTTTGTTCAGGTGACCGAAGCCTCTGATGCGACAGCGCACGAGATCCGGACGGTGGGTCTTGCTTACCAGAGTGCCTCACAGTCATCGGCGCCAAAACGATAAAGTGCATTGCAGTAGTCGCAGTTGATCTGCACGCTGCCCTGTTCAACAAGCACGCTGTCGACTTCGTCTTTGCCTAGCATTTGCAGCATCGCTGCAACTTTCTCGCGCGAGCAACTACAGCGAAAATGGCAGGCATGTTGATCGAATAAACGTGGTGGGGACTCCCAGAACAAGCGGTGAAGCAGGGTTTCATTATCGGTTTGTAACATCTCTGGTCGATTCAAGGTGTCGGCCAGTATTTGGCAATGTTCCCAACTGTTATCGTTTTGTTGCTGATTTTGGGTGGGTAGTTTTTGTAACATCAGCCCGCTTGCTCTGTGCCCATCGCTAGCCAACCACATTCGAGTGGGAATTTGCTCGGACTGTTGCATGTAGTGTTCAAGAACTTCGGCAACGGTGTCACCTTCAAAGGGAACGATGCCTTGATAGGGCGGTTTATCGGGATGCTCGCGCCCGGGGTCAAGTGTGACGACAAAGCGACCCTGACCTTGCCTGTTTACAAGATCAGCTAGGCTGGCATCTGGGGCAATGGCTGCATCGTCGCGGCACTTAACCGTCGCTCTAAAGCCGCCAATCGCATCGCTTTCGACCACAAAGAGCAACACAGGCCCGTCGCCGTGAATTTGCAAGACGAGTTTGCCTTCAAATTTAAGTGAGGCTGACAAAAGAAGCGCCGCAGCAGAGAGTTCTCCAAGTCGATCGCGCACCGACGCGGGTAAGTTGTGGCGCTGGACAACCTCTTGCCAGGCATGTTCGAGGCGTACGATTTCGCCGCGCACGCCGCCTCCTTGCAGCATGAAACGAAGCAGTTGGTCAGCCATATCAGTCTGCGAGGCGGAGAAGGCCGGTCCGGTAGCGCTCAGCGCGCTCAGCGTAGACGCTGGCAATACGTTCGATACCTTCACGCTCCTCAAGGCTTAGGCTGCGAACCACTTTGCCCGGCGATCCCACGACCAGGCTGAAGTCTGGAATCTCTTTGCCCTCGGTAATGAGTGCGCCCGCGCCAATGAGGCAATGCTTGCCGATGCGAGCACCATTTAAAACGATGGCCTGGATGCCAATAAGGCTTCCATCGCCAACCTGACATCCATGAACCATTGCTTGGTGGCCAATCGAAACTCGATTGCCGAGGATCAATTCAAAACCTGGATCGGTGTGCAAAATAGCACCATCCTGGACGTTGACCATTTCGCCAAGCTTGATGCGATCATTGTCGGCACGGATGACCGCGTTGAACCAGACGCTGCAGCGTGCACCCAGTTCCGCCTGCCCAAGCACGTGGGCGCCCGGTGCTATCCAGACGCTGGGGTGGCATTGCGGTCTGTGAGCTTCAAGTTCATAGGCTGGCATGGGTTTCTCCTGGTTGTTGTACTTGCTCAACCCGATCCGCTTCGAGTTTGCGTAGGATCGCGCGCTGCACTTTGCCACTGGTTGTCATGGGCAGGTTTTCAATAAATTCGATTTCTTTTGGGTATTCGTAAGGCGCAAGTTTTTGCTTGACCTGTGCCTGTAGGGCCTTGATGAGTTGGGCTTGTTGGTTTGAATCCCGGTAATTTTCTGGCCGCGAAAGTACCACAAAGGCTTTTACCAAATTGCCACGTTCACGATCAGGCTTGGGAACGACTGCCACATTGGCCACATCGGGGTGCTGAAGCAGGCAATGTTCGATTTCGCCCGGGCCAATTCGATAGCCGGCAGCCTTAAACATATCGTCAGCTCGTCCGGCGTACCATAAAAAGCCATCGTCATCGCGCGTGGCTAAGTCCCCGGTGCGACACCAATCACCGTTATATTTATCATCGGTTGATTTGAGATTGCGCCAATACTCAATGAAAAACACCGGGTCTGGATGTCCATGTCGGTCGTTACGATGGACCGCGACTTCTCCCATGCTGCCCGCTGGCACTTCAAGGCCCTCGTCATCAATGACGGCAACCCGATGCCCAGGGTAGGGTCGTCCAATCGATCCTGATCGACTCTCCCAATAGCGCGAGCAATTACCCACGACATAGTTCATCTCGGTCTGACCGAACATTTCATTGACGGTAAGGCCCAAGGCTTGCTCGCACCAGTCATAAAGCGTGGGACCGACCGATTCGCCAGCTGACATAACCGCTCGAAGATTGAGTGTTTTCGTTGCGCGCGGATCGGCATCGGATTTGAGCATCGCTTTTAATGCGGTGGGAAATAAAAAAGCATGTGAAATAGCATATCGTTCTAAGAGCTCGTAGGCGATTTCACCTGAGAATCGTCCCTTGTAGGCGAGAATCGACTGACCAAAGTAAAGGCTTGGCAGCAAAGCGTCCATGAGCCCACCGGTCCAGGCCCAGTCTGCAGGCGACCAAAAGCAGGTTGCCTGGTCGGGAAACCAGTTTTGCGAGGCGACAAAACCTGGCAAGTTGCCAATCAAAGCACGGTGAGGAATCAATGCGCCCTTGGGCGGGCCTGTCGTGCCGCTGGTGTAGAGCAATTGAGCAGGCTCTGAGGCAAGCGTTTTGACCGCAGTGAATCGAGGGTGCCCCTGATCGAGCAAATCCTGAACGTCAAATTCCTGATCGCTGGGATCAAGCACATCACCCGTGTGCTCCTCGGCAGCAATGGCCATGAATCGCACACAGTCTGGCCTTGCGCTTCGAAGCGCGGGCAGTGCTGAAGCGTCCGCAATAAGCCCGCAGGCTTCGCTATCAGCCAGTCGGTAGGCCAAAGCTTCTGGACCAAATAGGATCGACAAAGGCATAGCGATCGCGCCAAGACGATAAAGCGCAATATGAGCAACAGCAGTGATAGGGCGTTGGGGTAAGACGATCGCCACGCGGTCACCGCGTTGGACACCTAACTCGCGTAGCGAGCAAGCAAGCCGATTTGCTGCCAGGTGCAGATCGCGATAGGTCCAGATACTTGTCTGACCGAACTCGTTCTCATAACGAATTGCAATCCGCCCCTGGTCTTTAGCCCAACGCGAACAGATTAATTGTTCAATATTAAGTTGCGCTGGAACTTTCCACTGAAAGGACTCATAGGCGCTTTTATAGGTATCTGTCATGCTCGACGCGGCCTCCCACTACAATCTAATCGATGAATGCTAACCCGAATCCCTTCAAGCCCTATGAGCCCTTGCGCAAGGCCGAGGAAGTACAAGTATCCATTCGAGGCCTGAGCTACTGCATTCGGCATTGGCCGGTCAAGGGCAGAGCCAGATTTCAGATCCTAATGCTGCATGGGTGGATGGATGTTTCAGCATCGTTTCAATTTTTAATTGACTACCTGCCCGATGATGTCGAGGTATTCTCGCCCGACTGGCGCGGTTATGGCCATAGCTCGCATAGCCCAAGTGATACCTACTGGTTTGCGGACTACCTGGCTGATTTAGATCGCTTGATCGCTGAGCTCCGATCTCAGCGGCTGATCACGGGTCCGATTCAGCTTTTGGGACATAGTATGGGTGGTAATGTCGCTTGCCTGTATGCCGGCATTCGACCCGATGCGATCGCTTCGCTCATCAATCTCGAAGGTGTTGGTATGCCGGCGACCGAAGCTAACCAGGCGCCAGCGCGCTACAGGCAGTGGCTTGATGAACTTGCCAAAGGCAGTTCTCCGATGAAGTCCTACGCTGATCGCGAAGCAGTGGCCCAACGGCTGCAGCAAAACAACCCAAGACTGCGCGCTGACTACGCTGCCTTTCTCGCAACCCATTGGGCGGCGCCTGCTCAGGACGGTCGGTGGCATTTACTTGCCGATCCCAGCCATAAGGGTATCCATCCGGTCTTATACCGAGTCGACGAAGTGCTAGCCTGTTGGCGCGAAATCAAGGTGCCCGTGCTTTGGGTTTGTTCCGAGCACATGAACGCCTGGCACGCCTTTGTTAAGACCGAAGCCTATAAGGCTCGCCTTGATAGCATTGCTCGCCGACGCGATGTGTTGATTCGAGATGCCGGTCATATGTTGCATCACGATCAACCCCAAGCTCTGGCGCTTGCCATTACCGAGTTTCTTGGATGAGTGCTCAAGGCCTCACTTTATGAGGCTCCACCCGCGAGGCTATCAGGGCTTAAAAGACCTTGAGCCTTTGTTTCACAGCGATCCTTGGCGTGTGCGGGCTGACTTGCATTGTCATTCGTATCACTCCGATGGCCTGTGTTCACCCCAGCAGTTAACGGCCAAGGCAAAGGCGCAAGCTGTCGAGCTCTTCGCACTGACTGATCACGACAGCCTTAAGGGTCAGCAAGAAGCAAGAGAGGCTGCTGAATCTGTCCAGCTGCCCTGGCTGAGCGGTGTCGAGATTTCTGTTACTTGGGCAGGGCAAACCATTCACATTGTTGGCTTGGGCTTTGACCCCGAGCATCCAGTACTCGTGGCAGGGCTTGCACGCATTCGGTCGCAGCGTTTGGCACGTGCTCAGGCTATCGATCAATCGCTTGCCAAGGTCGGGCTTGAAGGTGCTTTGGATGCCGCTTTAAGCCAAGTGCGCGACATTGAGCAGATTTCTCGTACCCACATCGCGCGATGGATTGCAGCAAGATGCGGTTTTTCAGATCTCAGAGAGGTTTTCGCGCGCTATCTTTGCGACGGCAAGCCAGGCGATGTACCGCAGCGATGGGCAAGTCTTCGTGATTCAACAGGCTGGATACAAGCGGCCGGGGGTGTTGCTGTGCTCGCACACCCTGCACGCTATCGCTTGAGCCCCTTGCTCCAACACTGCCTGATTGAAGAATTTCGTGAGGCAGGGGGGCTTGCTCTGGAAACCGCCTCCGGTTCGCATGCCCTACGCGAAGTTCTCCATTTCAGTCGTTTGGCGAGTCAGTATCAGCTAAGAGCTTCAGCAGGATCCGACTTTCATGCGGAACAAGAGAGCCGACGCGGCTTGGGTGAGGTTCCGATGATTGCGGATGTTGTCGAACCTCTTTGGTCAAAATGGTATGTAAGTCATTGATATATAGAAAATAATAATCGATGCGTCGTCTCATTGTCCATCCCGAAGATCCGCAGGCTCGTCTGATTCAACAAGCGGTTCAAGCGCTTCGCTCGGGTGATTTATTAATCATGCCGACTGACGCTTGTGCGGTCATTGCTGCCGCCTTGGATCATAAGTCTGCCGTGGACCGTCTGCGTGCAGTCAGACAATTGAGCGATCGCCATTTATTGACGCTTCTTTGTGCAGACCTTTCTGCGCTGGCAAGCTACGCCAAGGTAGACGACGTTGCCTATCGATTCTTAAAGGCTTGGACCCCAGGCCCCTACACGTTTATTCTTAATGCGAGTAAGCAGGTACCACGTCGTGTCTGGCATCCATCAAGACGAACGATCGGACTGAGGGTGCCTAAACATCCCGTCACCATGGCAGTGCTGAAAGCCTTCGGCGAACCCTTGCTTTCAAGTAGCCTTATCTGGCCTGGAGAAACCGAGCCGATGCATGACGCCGATGATATCGCCGAGCGATTTGGGGGCAGCCTTGAGGTATTTCTTGATAGCGGCCACTATGGCATGGTGCCAACCACAGTCATTGACCTGACGAGCGGTGAGGCCGAGGTGATTCGTGAGGGGGCAGGTTCTTTGAAGCCACTTACAATCGACGCATGGACGAAAACTGGATTCAAGTCATCGCGGTCTATGCCCTCCCGGTAATTTTCGCGATCACATTGCACGAAGCGGCACACGGGTGGATGGCCCAAAGGCTTGGGGATCCCACCGCGGAACAACTTGGCCGTATTTCGCTGAACCCCGGTCGACATGTGGATCCGGTTGGCACCTTGCTTGTACCTGGTTTGACCCTTGCACTTGGCGGAGCCATGGGTGCCTTTGCTCTTTTTGGTTGGGCTAAGCCAGTTCCAGTAGACGCGCGTTACTTCAAGCGCCCTGTTCGCGATATGGCCTGGGTGGCGGCAGCTGGTCCCGGCGTAAATCTTCTCATGGCGCTTTGCTGGGCGCTGCTGGCTAAGCTCGTGCTGCTCTATGTGGCGATGGCAGGCAGTGCTGAAGCAGTCCCAACGCTAGGTCCTCCAGTCGCAGCGGAGTATGCGCTGCGAGTGGCTGTGGCAGGTATTGTTGTTAATGTTGCCTTAATGGTTTTAAACCTTCTGCCGCTGCCGCCCTTAGACGGATCGAGAGTGGTTACTGCGCTATTGCCGCCTGCGGTTGGCTGGCGCTATGCTCAATTAGAACGATATGGACTTTGGATTTTGTTGATCTTGCTTTTTACCGGTGCGCTTGGGGCAATCGTTCGACCCATCACCGCCTGGACGCTGCAGATCATTGTCACTATTTTCGGGCTTCGTTAATTTATGCATAACAGTGATCATTCAGGTGATGGACCAAACACCGCCCCTGTTCAGTCGGTATTGTCGGGTATGCGACCGACTGGCGCTTTGCACCTTGGGCACTACCACGGTGCGCTTGCCAATTGGGTGACATTGCAAGATCGATATCAATGTTATTTCTTTGTGGCCGACTGGCATGCGCTAACCACCCACTACGAGTCGCCTGAACTCATCCAGAAAAACATACGCGATATGGTGATTGACTGGCTAGCCGCTGGGATCGATCCCGAGCGTTCAGTCTTGTTTATTCAATCGCAAGTCCCTCAACACGCTGAGTTGCACTTATTGCTTTCGATGTGCACGCCCTTGAGTTGGCTTGAGCGTGTGCCAACCTATAAAGACCAGCAGGCCAACTTGAGCGACAAAGACCTTGCAACCTATGGCTTTCTGGGCTACCCCTTGTTGCAAGCGGCAGATATATTGATTTATGGCGCATCATGGGTGCCGGTTGGCGAAGATCAGGTGCCGCATGTCGAACTGACGCGAGAGGTCGCAAGGCGTTTTAACCACTTATTCGGACGCGAACCCGACTTTGAGCACAGGCTTGGACAATGTCTCAAAGGGCTTGCACCAGAAGCAGTCGCTGCATTGAAGCAATCGCGTTCCGCCTGGCTTGAGTCGGGAGACAGCGCAGCACGTGAGAGGGCAAGAATCTTATTAGACCGGCTTGGACTGAGTCGCCCAGACCGCCAGCGCTTAGGCGGTTGGATCGAAGGTGCTGGCAGGCAGTTGCTTTCTGAACCCCAACCCTTGCTTACCGAAGCATCAAGACTTCCAGGTCTTGATGGGCGAAAAATGTCCAAAAGTTATGGTAACGCCATTGCGATGCGAGATGATGCGGTCGAGCTTGAAGCCAAAATCCGCAAGATGCCTACCGATCCTGCGCGTGTCAGACGAAGCGATCCTGGCAATCCGGAGCATTGTCCCGTTTGGGATTTGCACAAGGTTTACAGCGAACAAAGCACACGGGACTGGGTGCAAGCTGGTTGCACGAGCGCCGGTATTGGTTGCATCGAGTGCAAAAAGCCCGTCGCCGAGGCGGTTCAACGCGAACAGGCACTGTTTTATCAACGTGCTGAGCCTTTTTTAAAGCATCCTGAGCGGGTCGATGAAATCCTCAAAATAGGATCAAAGTTGGCCTCGGAGGCCGCCGAACAGACCATGGTGCAGGTTCGCGCGGCGATGGGCTTATCGCCACGATGGACTTAAGCCTCGCTGCGCGGTTTCAAACGCGATGACTAAACATCTATGCACCGCGGAGCACTCTCATTCCCGCGCTTCGCGCTGGGTACAGCGTTACCTGCCAACACTCGCCGATGGTTCGGTCAGCGCCCCGGTCTTGCTCGACTGGGCATGCGGCCAAGGCAGGCACAGCTTGCTTGCGCTTGATCGTGGTTGGCAAGTACTAGCGATCGATAAGGACCCGAGTGCGCTTGAACGTCTTTGTGAGCAGGCGCAGGAGGCGGCTTATTCAAGCGCATTGCACTGCTTTGCAATTGATTTAGAGCGTCCAGATAGCCTTGAGATGCTTCGCTGCAAGGCACTGGATCTTGGGATTCATGCCATCGATGCGTTGGTGGTTACCAATTATTTGTATCGCCTGCATTGGAGAGCGATGATGAGCTTGCTTCGTCCAGGTGGCCTTTTGCTTTATGAAACATTTGCCGAGGGACAGCAGCAGCTGGGGCGCCCAAGGCGTGGCTCCTTTTTGCTGCAGGCAGGGGAACTTCTTGCCAAGGCGCAACAAAGCAATCTGGCAATCTTCGCCTTTGAAGATGTCGTGGAGCGCGATGAGCAGTCCCAGCCGATCGCAAGAGTACAGCGGCTTTGGGCAAGAAAAGTTGATCCTGTGTCTGGAGCCGATCCTTGGCTCGGTTAGAATTTTCACTTTCTGGGGTGAGCCATGATTAAGGGAAGTATTGTTGCGATCATTACGCCGATGTTTGAAGACGGCAGCATCGATTGGGACAGCTATCGCCAATTGATTGACTGGCATATTGAATCGGGCACCGATGCGATTGTTGCTGTGGGCACCACGGGTGAGTCGCCCACGGTCGATCATGAGGAAAACTGCAAGCTTATTGAAGAGGCTGTGCGCCATGCGGCTGGCCGTATCCCGGTGATTGCGGGGACAGGAAGCAATGCCACGCAAGAGGCCTTAGAACTTACCCAGTTCGCAAGCAAGGTCGGGGCTGTAGCCTCGCTCCAAGTTGTTCCCTACTACAACAAGCCGACCCAAGAGGGCATGTACCAGCACTTTAAAACGATTGCAGAAAAGGGTGGCTTGCCTGTTATTTTGTATAACGTTCCAGGTCGAACCGTTGCCGATTTGTCAAACGACACAGTCTTGCGTCTTGCTCAGGTTCCTGGGGTTATTGGGCTGAAAGACGCAACTGGCGACATACCTCGTGTGAGCGATTTGTTGGCTCGATTGCCGGGCGATTTCGCAGTTTATAGCGGTAACGATGATTCGGCGCTTGCCTTGATCGCGATGGGTGGGCACGGCGTCATCTCCGTAACAGCAAACATTGCGCCGGCTGCCATGGCACAGCTGTGTCGGGCAGCCTTTGAGGGGCGGTGGTCGGATGCGCTTGCGATTAATCGCCGATTACTGCCCTTGCACTTCAAGCTTTTCGTTGAGGCGAATCCGAGTCCAGCCAAATGGGCTCTACAGCAAATGGGTCGTATCAAATCGGGTATTCGCCTGCCCTTGCTACCCCTGTCTGAGGGCTTTCACGCGACAGTACGCGATGCTATGAAACAGTCAGGAGTACTTTCTTGAAGCGCAGATGGCAAGGCGGCGGGGCTTTACTCATCACTTGTTGCTTGGCATCGTGTTCGAGCCTTGAGGTTCTGAATGACATCAACAAGGTCGACTATAAGGGAGCTTCAAAGGCTCCGTCGCTTGAGGTTCCACCCGATCTGGTGCGCCCCGGCGGCAGCGACCGCTACGCTGCCTTTGATCGACCCGGCGACCGAACCCTCAGTGGGTTTCAAGCGGCGCGTGTTGGCCCTGGTGCAGACCGTGGCGTATTGCCGACGGTCGCTGGTGCGCGCATTGAGAAAGAAGGCTCAGGACGACTCTACCTGGTGGTTGACATGCCGATTGAAAAGGCTTGGCCGGTGGTCAAGCGTTTCTGGCAAAACAATGGGTTTTCATTCACGGTCGATCGAAGCGATATCGGTATCTTAGAGACAGAGTGGGCTGAGAATCGAGCGCGGATTCCCCAGGATTTCATTCGACGGACCATCGGTCGGGTATTTGACGGACTTTACTCGTCGGGTGAGCGTGATAAATATCGTATCCGTCTCGATGCGCGCGGTGGAAGCACTGAAATTGTCATTAGTCATCGAGGCATGCAAGAGGTTCTGGTCGACAGAGATAGCATTCGAACCCAGTGGCAACCAAGGCCAAGCGAGCCCGAACTCGAAATTGAGTTTTTGCGTCGTATGCTGCTTCAGTTTGGCGACACGGCGAGCCAGGCCGATGCAAAGATCACCGAGGCAGGCGGTGCTCGGCTCGGTTCGGGTGCCGCTCAAGCTGGACGCAGCCGTTCGGGTGCTGATACTTCACAGGCCCGCTTAAAGCGGGAGCCCGAGGGTTCTTCGCTCGAACTGACCATGAATTTTGATCGTGCATGGCGCCAGGTCGGACTTGCGCTTGATCGTGGCGGATTTACGGTCGAGGATCGTGATCGCAGCCAGGGCTTTTTTTATGTTCGCTATATCGATCCAGGTCTTGATCGCGAAGCGCCTCAGCGTGGCATTTTCTCCAGTCTGAAGTCGCTATTTCAATCGGCTTCAGGCCAAACCCCCAAGCAGTATCGTATGCAGGTCACCGCCAAGGACGAACTTGCAAAGGTCGATATTTTTGATACAAAGGGGCAGCGACTGAAAGGCGATGAGGAGCGTCTGGTAGCAGAAAGTATGCTCAAATTGTTACAAGAACAATTGCGTTGATGCCCATTCATGCGATTTTCGAGTCTGGGAAGCGGCAGCGCTGGTAATGCAACGCTGCTGCAGTGGGAGCACGAAGGTTTAAACCACCATCTTTTGTTGGACTGCGGCTTTTCTGAGCGCGAGCTTGCATATCGACTCGCTGAGCGAGGTCTATCCATCGAATCGCTCGATGCGATATTGATTACCCATGAGCACGGCGACCATTTGGGGAAAGCTCCCCAAATCGCAGCCCGCTATGATCTTGCGCTTTGGACGACACTCGGAACCATTCGTTCGGTCTTGATCGAGCGCGCCGAGCGTAAACAACGATTAAACCATCTTCGTTTGCAGCCTGGGGCGTGTTATGAATTGTTTGGTCTTCAGATTGAAGCTGTTGCAGTTCCTCACGACGCAAATGAGCCGGTACAGTTCATTTTTAGTCATCAACCAGAAGGTGATTGTCCGTCGACTCGCCTTGGTGTGCTCACCGATCTTGGTCATGTAAGCGCTCATGTCCTTCAGCGTTATCGGAATTTGGACGCCTTAGTGGTCGAGAGCAACCACGATGTACACATGCTAGAGGCTTCTTCGTATCCAACTTCGTTGAAGCGTCGCGTTGGGGGAGATTGGGGTCATTTATCCAATGACCAGTGCGCAGCCTTTCTAACGGCAATCGAGGCAGATGCAATCCCATGTGTGATAGCCGCGCATCTGAGCCAGCAAAATAATCATCCAGACCGCGTGAGATCGTTGATGCATCAAGAACTTGGCAGCAGTTTTGCCCAGCGCCTCGTCATCGCGGACCAGTCCTCAGGATTTGGCTGGCAGACCGTCATAAAACGGTCATAACTTGGCTACAACGAGTTCGAACGATGACAAAAAAAAGCCGGCAGGACGCCGGCATTTTCTTATTCGCCGGGTTAACCCAAGCGAGTAAGCGAGAACAAAACCTCGCGATTACTTCTTAGCGGGTTCGGCAGGTGCAGCAGCAGGTGCGGCAGCATCCTTGTTTTCAGGAGCAGGTGCAGCTGCGTCCTTGTTCTCAGGGGCAGGTGCTGCAGGTGCAGCAGCAGGTGCCTCAGCCTTAGGAGCTTCAGCAGGCTTGGCTTCTTCTTTCTTCTGGCAGCCAGCCAATGCAAGAGCGAAAAGCGATGCGATTAAAAGCGACTTCTTCATGTGTTTTCCTTTCGTTACGGCAAATAAATCGATATGAAAACTGTCCGAGGATTGTTGACAGTTTGCCTCGAACTAAAGCTGATAGTGCAAAGCTCTATCAATCGAGCGCAGGCAAGCCCTTATTATAGCCTTTAGGAATGCTTCTCACTCCAAAAGCGTATCGAACCTTGCTGGTAGCAGCCAAATAAGCTGTCAAATAGTGGCTGAAATTCAACAGTTTTCTTGCATTCCCTTGCATCTTGCCGTTTGGTGACAGGATCAAAGTGCTTTGTAGGGGCATTTGACAAGGCGTTCGTCATGTTTTCTGGTAACGATTTTTTCAATTGATTTGCATGGATATAACGCTGGTCGGCAAGCTGCCTGAGTAAGGGGCAGGGCCGAGCGAGGATTTCGCCGTTGAGCCAAACAGACTTGTTATCGTAAACCATGCGACTTGCAGGGTGAAGTGCAAGCCCGAAGGCCAAAGCCTTGCTGAGCCATTGACGTTTGCTTAGCGACTTAGCAGGACTTTCAAACCAGGCGTTGGCTGCAGGTTCGCTGAGAAAGCGCCCCAAAGCTTGTTCAACAAGTGGCTGCTCACTTCGAAAAGACATCGCCCATTGTTTGAGTTGTTCGGCGAGTGCGATAGGAATACGACCAGCTTGTTTTGTTTTCGCTAGGCGCATGTCCTGGTAGCGCGGATTGGCACCTGAGACCGACTCGGCGGCCTCGAGTAGAAAGTACTGCAAGAACTCTTGGCGAGACGGTGCACGAAAGCCAACCGACCAGGTGCTGCATGGGCTAAGTGCAACGCCCTCATGAGCCCAGCGAGGTGGCAAATACAAGCAATCGCCTGGTTCTAAAACAGCCTCAAATTGCGGTTCAAAACGCTCTAGTAATTTAAGTGGTTTGTTTGTCTGGAAACGATGATCACTTTGATAACCCCAGCGCCATCGACGTTGGCCATGTCCTTGCACCAGAAAGACATCGTACTCATCGAGGTGCGCGCCAACGCCGCCACCGGCGGAGGCAACACTGATCATGACATCATCGATTCTTGCATGGGGCAAAAAACCAAATGCCAGGCGCAAAGCATAGGCCTGATCAAGACTTCGATCCATTCCTTGGAGCAATATCGTCCATTGTTTTGTACGCAGGCTAGGAAGTGCGTCGAAAGGCCCCTCTTGCATCGACCAGTCCTGTTTTCGAACCCGGATCAGACGACTCGAGATGTCGTCTTGCTGTGCAAACGACAGCAAGGATTCGAGCCCGGTATTAACCGATCCAGGATCGACAAAGCGTCGCAAGAGCAATGGCTTTTGTTGCCAGAACTGCGCGAGGAACTCGGCTACACTGGTCGGGCCAAAATTGAGCCCGCCGACGTTATTTTTTGGTCGCCGATAGGTTACTTTTTTTGTTGATGTCATTGACTTAGCATGAGAAAGCAATCAGCTCTTTTGAGTCATGGTGTGCAAGCAGAGACTACCCAAGCATAACAAGTCTATTTGTCTTCAGACAAGGAGGTCAATTGAGCGAAGAGAAGAGCGTTGCTTACGGACAATGGGTGAGTTTAAGATATCGAATATATGACAGTCTTGCTGAGCCCATCGAGCCCGAGGCCCGAAGTTTGGTTTATTTGCATGGGGTGCAAAGAGATCTATTTCCAAAGATCGAGCAGGCGATCGAGGGACTCGGTCCATTAGCGAAACTATCCCTTTATCTCGAGCCAAACGACAGTTTTGGGGACTACGACGAGCAGTTGATTCATTTGGTGGCCCGTGAATTATTGCCTTCAGCGATCGAGGCCGGTATGAGCTTTGAGGGTATCCCGGGTCAGCCCAATGACGGCATCCTCTACACAGTTACAGATTTTACAGACGATGTTGCCGTGCTTGATGGCAATCATCCGCTTGCTGGAATGGGTTTGCGGTTTGACATCGAGGTTCTCGATATTTGGCCGGCGACCACAGACGAAATCGAAGCGTGTGATTCAGATCAGTCCTAAACCTAGTCTTCGCACATACGCTTTAACTCATAGAGCCATGCTTGCGCTTGTTTCGGGGTAATCTCGTCGGGATTAATGCCCGCTAACACATCCCGGAGCGATGCCTCGGGCGGTGAGGCTTCGACGATTTGAGGGGTACTAAAAAGATCGGGTTGCATCAAGCGGTCGCGCGAGCTTTGCTCAAGGCTATCAAGTAATTGGGCAGCCTTACGAGTCACTGCTGAGGGCAGTCCTGCCAAGCGTGCGACTTGAATGCCGTAGCTTCGGCTCGCCGGGCCCTCTCGGACTTGATGCAAAAATCGTATCCCAGTTCGCCCTTCGGCAGCACTAAGGTGCAAATTGATAACAGCCGCTAAATGTTGGGACAGCGCTGTGAGCTCGAAGTAATGGGTTGCGAAAAGGCATAGGCTTCGGTTGCCTTGTGCGAGTTGTTCGGCAATCGCCTGGGCAAGCGCCAGTCCGTCGTAGGTGGAAGTGCCTCGACCTATTTCGTCCATGAGCACCAGAGACTTCTCACTTGCATGATGCAAGATGGCTGCGGCTTCTGTCATTTCAACCATAAAGGTTGAGCGGCCACCCGCGAGATCGTCAGATGCACCAATTCTAGTGAAGATACGATCAAAGACACCTAAGGTGCATGATCGAGCAGGCACAAAAAATCCGCAGTGCGCCATGAGTACAATCAAGGCGATTTGCCGCATGTATGTCGACTTTCCACCCATGTTTGGGCCTGTAATGATCGCCATGCGCTGTTGTTCATGCATATCGCAGTCATTAGCGATAAAGCCCTCGACCAGGGTTTCGAGCACAGGATGGCGACCTTGCTCAATGCGAAGTAACTGTCCTTCGCTCAATGATGGCTGACACCACTGTGAGTCAACTGAAATCGACGCGATCGACTGAGCAAGGTCAATGCGAGCAATGGCTTGGCCGGCAGCCTGAAGTGCCGGTACATGGCTCAACAACCCGCTCACCAGGGCTTCGTAAAGTTTACGTTCGCGATGAAGCGCGCGCTCCTTTGCAGAAAGTGCCTTGTCTTCAAAGGCCTTGAGCTCTGGGGTAATGAATCGTTCTGCATTTTTTAGCGTCTGGCGACGACGATAATCATCGGGTACGCGCGTGAGTTGCCCCTGGCTCACTTCGATATAAAAACCGTGAACACTGTTATAGGCAACCTTTAGATTGGCGATACCAGTGCGCTCACGTTCGCGGACTTCAAAGCGTGCGAGGAATTCATCACATCCACGATCAAGACTTCTCAGTTCATCGAGTTCGATATCGAAGCCGTCACGGATCACCCCACCATCGCGCAGCTGGCTCGCGGGTTCATCGAGCAGTTGTTGCTCAAGGCAAGTCAAAAGTGTTGGCTCGAGATCGAGTGCGGCGAGTTCGGATTGAAAAGCCTGCGGAAGCCTACTCATCAGTGTCGGCAAAATCTTGATCGCAGCCCGTAGCGCGGCAAGCTCACGCGGCCTGATCGATCCAAGTGCAATTCTTGTTGCTAGACGCTCAAAATCCACCATGGCGTCGAGTTGGCCTAGCAGCGAGTCGTCTAAAGCAGGCAAAAGCGCAAGAATTTGCTGCTGTCGCTGCGAGATCTCCTGCCAATCGCGAACCGGATGCAGTAAACGGTGACGCAACAGGCGCGACCCTGCGGCGCTGCGACACTGATCAAGTCTTGCCAAAAGGGTGTGGCTTGTGCCGCCGTGTAAACCTTCGACCAGCTCAAGATTTCTACATGCGACCTGATCGAGCGTCAGATAGGCGTCGCTGCGCCACCGACGAATCGACTGTAAATGTGGCATCGCAGCGTCTTCAAGCAATCCGCTATTTTTTGCAGCATATTCGATAAGCGCATACGCAGCGCTTTGTAGTGCAGGCTCATCGCCGATCTCAAAGCCCTTCATTGATGCCACGCCCAGCCGTTCGCTAAGCTTTCGCAAAGCGCGTTCACGCTCAAAATGCCAATCGGCTAAGGGTTTTACGACCATCGTATCGCCCATTGACGCAGGCAGTATGCCGACCAAAGCTTCGGGGACCAAGACCTCAACACATTGCATGTTTTGCAAAAAGTCGCTCAACCCGTTCCAGTCGACTTCTGCAACAAGACATTCACCCGACGCCAGTGACATCCAGGCAAGTGCCGCTTGCTGTCGGCGATCAGATCGGGTAATCGCAGCCAGGCATCGCTCCTCGCGATCGGGCAGAAGGCTTGCATCGGTGAGTGTTCCCGGTGTGACGACACGAAGTACTTGACGCTCGACGGGACCTTTACTCGTAGCCGGGTCGCCGATTTGCTCGCAAATGGCGACCGATTCACCGGCTTTGACTAGTCGCGCCAAATAGGGCTCAAGGGCATGTACTGGTACGCCCGCCATACGGATCGGCTTTTGGTTTGACTGACCCCGAGTTGTTAGGGTTATGCCTAAAAGCTTGGCGCCGCGCTCGGCATCGTCTCCAAAGAGCTCGTAGAAGTCGCCCATTCGATAAAAAAGAAGAACGTTCGGATAATTAGCCTTTATGCGTAAATACTGCTGCATCATCGGCGTATGGCCAGCAAAGCTTGTGGCTTGTTCTTCCTTAGTGGTCTTCATACGATTGGTTTGTTATCGAGTTCGAAGTTCCACTCGATTTGCAGCAAGCGCGACTTCATTCGGATGACCTCATGCGATTTAGCACAGAGTTTAACGCCCAAGCGATCGAGTCATCCTGGGGACTTGCATCGCTGCGAGCTTTGCTGGTGCGGCGTTTGAAACGCCTCGGCTGGACAATTGATCGTCGAGCCAGGACACTTGACTTATCTTGCTGCTTATAAGGCCTCGCCGATGTCTGGAACCTCGTTTTCGTTTGAGCCCGTGCAATTGCCGGCGCAGGCTGTTGCCTTGCGCGAAGAAGTGCGGCGATTTGTTGCAGACCATGTTCAGGCTGGTGCTTTCGACCCACGGTTAAATGCCTGGGGTACCAGGCACCCAGCTTTTTCAAAGGCCTGCGGCGAGAAGGGCTACATCGGCATGTGTTGGCCCAAACGATATGGGGGACATGAAAGGTCGGCGCTTGAACGCTTTGTGGTGATTGAAGAACTACTGGCCGCCGGTGCACCTGTGGGCTGTCATTGGGTTGCCGATCGGCAAAGTGGTACGCAAATTCTGCGACATGGTACTGAGGAAGCCAAATCCTTGATCATTCCGAAGATTGTCAAGGGCGAGTGTTATTTCAGTATCGGTATGAGTGAGCCCGACTCAGGTTCGGACTTGGCTGCTGTACGAAGCCGAGCACAACGTGTTGATGGGGGCTGGGAGATCACAGGATCAAAGGTCTGGACAAGCGCAGCCCACATGGCTCACTACCTCATCTTATTGGCAAGAACCGAAGCACTTGACCAAGATCGACATGCGGGACTTACCCAGTTCATTATCGATACATCAAAGCCAGGCTTTAGCACAAGACCGATCCATAATTTATACGGAGGTCATGATTTCAATGAAGTGATCTTGCAAGACTATTTCGTCTCAGACGCTATGGTTCTTGGCGAGGTAGGTCAGGGCTGGCGTTTAGTGACCGGCGAGCTTGCCTTTGAGCGCTCTGGTCCCGATCGCTTTATGAGTACTTTTCAGCTCCTGCTCGACTCGATTCGTCAGCTATCGAAATTTGATCATTCAGATCGCCATAGTCTTCAGGAATTGGGCCGATTGATCGTACACCTTGCGAGCCTGAGGCGCATGTCAAGTTCAATAGCAGGAAAGCTTGAGCGCGGGGAGAATCCAGCTATTGAAGCAGCCTTGGTCAAAGACTTGGGCACAGCCTTCGAACGCGAAGTACCCGAGGTGTTCAGGCGGCTTTTTGGTATCGAGCCATCGATGGGGCCAAGTGCTGCCTATGATGAGAACTTAGGTATGACGATTCTGCGCTCGCCATCATTCACCTTGCGCGGCGGTACACGGGAAATATTGCGCGGGATGATTGCTCGTGGCCTTGGCTTGCGTTAAGGAGGCTCTTCATGCTGGACACCATCGACCGTATCGCTGCTGATTACTTAAAGCCGGCCGCTATTCATGCCGCTGAAGAAGGTGTTTTTCAGCTGTCGCTCTGGGAAGCTTTGGGCGATGTTGGACTTACAACGGCGATGTTGCCAGAATCTGCAGGTGGTTTAGCGCTTGGGTTGCATGAGGTCTGCGACATGCTGTCACGTTGCGCCTACCACGCCATGCCTATACCCATTGCCGAAACCGCATTGGCCATTGCCTTGGTGTCTGCGAGCAATCCGCAGTGGACAGGGCCCCTGGCCGATGCGCTCATTCACACATACAGCAAGGAACAACATCGCTTGGTCCTCAGTGCGTCGCTACAAAAAGAAGAGCTAATGGCTTTAAGAGTTGGCTGGGCCGGCCAGGCTCAGGCTTTGGTCCTTGTGGATGAACAAGGAACTGTTTCATGGTGTGACCGACCTCGGCAAGCATGGCAGGTCGTGGCTGCAAGGCGCAATCTTGCTGGTGAGCCAAGGGAGGATGTTCGCATTCACGCTGAGCATATCAGCACGAGAAGCCACGGTATGGGTCTTCATCATCGCTTTGAACAAATGGGTGCGTTGGTGAGGGCTGCCCAGATCAACGGCGCAATAGAACGAACGCTACAGTTATCGATCCAATACGCTAATGAGCGCAAGCAGTTTGGACGAGCGATTGGTAAGTTTCAGGCGGTGCAGCATATGCTTGCGGTGCTTGCTTCGCATGCTGCGGCGTCGCAAGCAGCTTATCAGGCTGCACTTGATGCAATCGCTGGTCATGGCTGGGGCGAACACGCCGCATGGTCGGTGGCGATCGCCAAGGCTCGTGCGAGTGAGGCTGCAGGTCTTTGTGCTGATCTTGCCCACCAAGTCCACGGTGCGATGGGCTTTACTCGCGAACATAGCTTGCATCGCTTTACTCGCAGGCTTTACGCATGGCGTGATGAATTTGGGAACGAGGCCTATTGGCAGTCCCGCGTTGGCGCTTGGACGCTTGAACTTGGCGCTGAGGCCTTATGGGATCACCTGGTTCGTCAGTAATGGTTGGCTTCCGATCTGCTAAAGCATGCGTTCTAATAAAGGTAGCAAGCTCTCAGCCGTGGGTATGCTTCGAGGATTCGTAGGAATCCATCGGTCATGCATGCATAGCCTTGCGAGTTCGGGGAGCTGATCAGCACGAATGCCATAGTGCCCGAGGCGACTTGGCAGGTTCAAGTCTAAGACGAGTCTTTCGATGTAGCCTGCTGCGTCGCCATCATCTGCGCCCAAGGCCTTGGCTACCTCTACTTGGGCTGCTGCATTGACGACCGAATTAAATCGTAGAACACTTGCAAGCGTAATGCATGATGTAATGCCGTGCGGAATCTTAGCCCAAGACCCAAGTAGATGCCCGATAGCATGGCTTGCGCCTTTGCTCACACCCGACTGCGAGCCGACCATCGATAGCCACATGCCGATCTGACAATCAAAACGTGCTTGCAGATCCGAGGGGTCGCGAAACGAGCGTAAAAGTGCCTGCGGCAATAAACGCATTGCTTGCAGATCGGCTGCCTGTGAAAAGGGCTGTGCATGGATCGATAAATACCCTTCAACAGCATGATCGATCGCTCTTACCCCAGAGGAAAGCCAAAGCGGCATCGGCGTTGCTAAGGTCAACGCGGGATCAAGAATGACATGTGAGGGTACTGCATAAGGATGTTGAACGCTCTCTTTAATGCCAGTTTCGCTATTGGTCATGCCTGCGTAAGCGGTAAACTCTCCCGCAGAGAGGGTAGTGGGCAGCGCAATCATTCTTGCTTTAGGCGCTTTAAGGCCGGGCGCCGGCTTTCCAGCGACCGAGCGCAGCCGATCCATCCCTTTGATGCTGTCGATATCGTTAGAGAGGCACAACTGAACGATCTTGCCTGCATCGGTTTGCGAGCCTCCACCAAGCGTTATGAGAACTTCTGCCTGAGCGCTCTTCGCCGCTTGTGCTGCTGCGAAAACAGACTCTCTCGGTGTGTGTGCGGTGACACCATCAAAAACGCCCACAAGCCGGGAGCCAAGCTTTTCTTCGAGCCGCTGAAGGTCGTTTGTCTGTGTACGAATTGATTTGCTAACGAGTACAAAAGAGCGCTGGCCCGGATGCTCGGCAAGCACTTGATCGATTACCCGGTCGAAGGCTTGTCCGAAAAAAATGCCCTCCGCTTTGGGTGGTCGATAGGCGCCCGATACAAGCTTCATCATGAGTTAGCGCCCTTGAAAGACCGGACTGCGACGCTCAGCCATTGCCTTTACGCCTTCTTTAAAGTCTTCAGTTAAATAGTGTCGCGATTGCTCCATACCTTCATGGTTGGTTGCTTCGCGCACTGCGTCCGCGAGGCCTGCCCTAAGCGTCGCGCGCGTCGATTGGACAGCGATGGGCGCAGACGCTGCGATCTCGTGAGCCATCTCAAGGGCTGCGTCTAGGAGCTTTTCTTTGGCAACTAACCTGTCCGCTAAACCCATAGCAAATGCCTCCTCGCCTTGGACACGGCGACCGCTATAAAACATTTGAGAGGCTTTTTGAATTCCGATAGTTCTAGGTAGCGTAACGCTGAGACCAAAACCAGGGTGAAAGCCGAGTCGATTGAAATTCGCGCTGAACCGTGCTTCCGGGCAGGCGACCCTAAAATCCGCCATCATCGCAAGACCGAGACCTCCGCCAACCGCAGGTCCTTGAACTGCTGCAATCACCGGCTTTTTGCAGCGGAATAAGCGCACCGCTTCGTCATAAAGGGGATTGCTTGCCGGGGCGCCAGCAGGCGTTTGTGTGCGCGGCTTAGAGAAATCAGCACCAGCACAAAAGGAGCTACCCGCTGCACCCAAGACAATCGCCCGGCAGTCTGACTCACGATCAAGTCCTTCAAATATTGACGCAAGCTCGCGAATCCAGGTAAGGTCAAAGAAATTATGCGGTGGCCTATTGAGAGTGATAAGTGCAACATGACCTTGAGCACTAAGCAATAAGTCCTCAGGTATTGATAACGCTTCCAAGTTCATCATTATTCAGCCTTAATCCCGGCGGCATCGGCAATTTTCCGAAAGCGTTCAATTTCGTCAAGCTGGTACTTGGTCATGCGCTCGGGGCCGAAATCAATCATCGGTTCAGATCCATTGGCCGTAAAGTAATTGGCTGCTTCTTTCGAAACTAGGCCTTTTTTCATCGCTTCGACTAATTTTGCGTGGGCAGCTGCCGGCGTATCGCTACGGACGTAGAACGAGGTCCATGCGTAGTTGGCATACTCAGGGTAGAGCTCTCGGATCGTCATCACCTCGGGTAGCGAGGGATGTCTAGTCTCGCCCGAGACTGCCAGGGCTTTAATTTTTCCTGCCTTGATAAGCGGCAAGGCACCCCCTAAATCGCCCATGCCAGCGTCAAGTTGCCGTCCGATCACGTCGTTGATGACTTGACTTTGGCCCTTGTAAGGAACGTAAGTGAGTTTTGCTTGCGATAAATTTGATAACCAAGCAATGCCTAAGTGGTAGCCTGCCGAGTAAGAGCCAATATTCAGTGACTTTGCTTTTCCGGCGGCGACCAAATCGGCGATGTTTTTAAAAGCCGAGTCATTGGCGGCGTACCATACATTCATCGAGCGAGAGATGCCATGAACGGCCTTGAAGTCCTTAACGGCGTCGTAGCCAGGATTTTTCATAACAATCGGATTAACCGCCATGGGCGAGTTAGACGCAACCATGATCGTGTGTCCATCGGCAGGTGCTTGCTTGACTGCCATTGCTGCAACGGCACCACTCGCACCTGGCCGGTTCTCAACCAGGACCGACTGGCCGAGGCTGCGTTGCATTTGTTCAGCCAGGATGCGGGCAGACCCGTCGGCCCCGCTACCGGCTGTGAACGGCACGAGCATACGAATGGGCTTGTTTGGAAAATCGGCTTGCGCGCTGGCGGTGCTTGCATACAAAAGTACGCCAGCCTTCATAACGGTTGCCAAGGCGATGCTACCCCAAAGCTTGAATGTGGAACGATCTTGAGTCGGTTTTCTCATCACACTGTCTCCTCTCCAAATGGCTGTGGTTATAGTGATCCGAGTCTAGCCTGAAGCTTTAAGGAGGATAAGCAAAAGATGAGTGATTTCGGACCATTGCATGGCATCCGTGTGATCGATTTAACCTCGGTGGTTCTCGGGCCTGTCGCAACCCATGTGTTGGGGGATCTGGGGGCTGATGTCATTAAGGTCGAAGCGCCTGAGGGTGATTTGATGCGTGCGAATGGCGTATCGCGCAACAAGGGTATGAGTTCGATTTTCATATCGATCAATCGCAATAAGCGCTCGCTTTCGATCGATATGAAAAGCGACGAAGGCAGGGAAGTCATGCGTCGTCTGATCGCTCAAAGTCAAGTGCTTGTCCACAACATGAGGGTTAAGGCGATTGAACGGCTTGGATTTGGCTACGAGCAGGCGCGTGCTATCAACCCGCAGCTTATCTATTGCCTTGCAACAGGCTTTGGTCAGGATGGTCCCTACCGCGATCATCCTGCTTTTGACGACATTATCCAATCGGCTTGCGGGTTGGTTGCCCTTAACCGTGATCATCTCGATAGCGCCGAATACGTTCCATCGCTGATAGCAGATAAAACCATCGGTGTTTATCTTGCGAACGCAGTGCTTGCCGCCCTCGTTCATCAGCTGCGTACCGGCAAGGGGCAGCAGGTTGAAGTGCCGATGTACGAAACGATGACTTCATTTTTGCTTGCCGAGCACTTGGGTGCCATGACCTTTCCCGGTATGCAAGGGTCAGCGGGTTATGCGCGTGTATTGTCTGGTGGGCGGCGGCCTGTCAAAACCATCGATGGGCATATCAGTTTGTTGCCCTATACCGAAGCTCACTGGGTTGCATTACTGACAGAGACGGGACACCAAGAGGCTATTGAAAGGCTTCAAGTGCGGGACCGTCATTCAAGGAATCGTCACTTACAGGCGCTATACGCTTTGTTGCGCGAAATCATTAGCACTAATACGACCGATTACTGGATAGGCTTTTGTCAGCGGCTTGATATACCAGCTACACCGATTTACGCATTAGAGCAGTTGCCAGAGCATCCTCATTTGAAAGCGGTGAATCTTTTTCAAAAGGTCTCGCATCCCAGTGAAGGGGACATCGTGCAAGTACGGCCAACCTTGAAATTTTCACAGTCGCCAGCCAGTGTACAGCGACCCGCGCCCCGACTCGGCGAGCATAGCCTTGAACTCTTACTTGAGCTTGGCTTCTCCGAGCAAGAGGTACAAAGCATGATGGCCCGCCGTGTGGCTGTTCAGTCGCCAAATAAAGCCTAGCGATACAGCAAGGCTCAACAAAGACTAGCGATGCTCTTGGGCTAAGCTAAGCCTTGCGAAGTTCATCCCAGTCTTGCTTCGTCCAAGTTAGAAGATCTTCGGCACCCGAGCTCTGTAAATGGGCACCACCATCGATTGTGACCATTTCGCCTGTCATAAATTTTGCAGCATCTGACAGCAGAAAACTCGCTAGTTCCGCTAACTCCGCATGCTCACCGACGCGCCCAAGCGGTATGCGCGACTCAGCGCGAAGTTGACTACGCTTGCCTGCCATTAATTGGGCCGATGCACCGGGAGTTGGAAACGAGCCCGGGGCGATCGCGAGCAATCGCACGCCATAACGACCCCATTCAACGGCCAAGCTCTTGGTCATCGCAAGAACGGCTGACTTCGCCATGGCCGAAGGGACAGTGAAGGCGCGGCCAGTGATCGTCGAGGTCGATAGGATACTTAGAATCAAACCCTGTTGCTTGCCCTCAATCCAGCGCCGACCCGCTGCCAGACTGCAATACATACTGCCATGAAGGGTTGGCGCGAGTACTGCATCGGCCGCTCGATGCGATAAGTGTTCGGACCTTGCAATAAAAGTCGCTGCCGCGTTGTTGACCAATACATCGAGCGGGCGGTCCTGCCAAATGCTGTCCATCATGGATTCAACTTGAACCGCATCGCGAATATCGCAACGATGAATATGAACCTGTGCGCCTAAGTCTTGCTGCCATCGAGAAGCCGCCGCTTGCAAGACTTCCAAACGTCGGCCACAAATCACAAGATTTGCGCCAAGTTCGATAAATCGCGTTGCCATGGCAGCACCAAGTCCGCTGCCGCCACCAGTGACTAAAACGCGTTTGCCTTCTAAGGAGCCAGCTGCGAGCATGGTTGTATAACGCCGCTTATTGGACCTGATGCTTGTTATAAATACTGCTAAATCGCTGAATCATCAAGGCAAAAAGTGCAGGGTTTGCTGCGAGCACACGACCGCCAAAGAGGTGTTCGGCTTCACCTTCGAAGTCACCAATTAGGCCACCTGCCTCGGTAATAAGCAGTGCACCGGCAGCAACATCCCAAGGCGATAAGCCCATCTCAAAGAAGGCATCAAAACGTCCCGCCGCGACATAGGCTAGGTCAAGCGCTGCGGCGCCTGGTCGACGAAGACCGGCCCCGTCAAGGGTAAGCTGTCGGAAATAGGCAAGAAACTCATCGAGTTGGGCCATGCTTCGTGAGGGGAATCCAGTACCAATCAAAGATTCCTTAATTGCGACGCGTTTTGCGACACGGATGCGTCGATTATTAAAAAATGCGCCAGCACCGCGGCTTGCTGTGAACATCTCATCATTAGCGGGGTTGTAGACAACCGCTTGTGTGAGTACGCCACGCTCAAGTAAACCGATTGACACGGCATACTGGGGCACACCGTGAATAAAGTTGGTCGTTCCGTCTAGCGGATCAAGAATCCACAAATGATCAAGTTCGCGCAGCCAAGGTGACTTGAGGTTGATCAGGCTGTCGCTTGCGTAGCCTGCACGCGATTTCGGACCAGCAATAAAGCCCGACTCCTCTGCTAAGATGCAATGATCTGGAAAAGCCTCGAATAACGACTCGATAAGGGCTTGTTCGGAGGCGCGATCGATCTCAGTTACAAAATCGTTGAGCTGCTTCCGAGCCACTCGAATTGAATCGATGTCTACCGATCCTCGGTTAATTATGCGAGCAGCTGAGCGCGCTGCGCGCACGGCAATATTGAGCATCGGGTGCATGTCGGAGATCCAGTTGCAACAAAGCACTTTATTTTAAGCTATTGGCCCAACCTCAACTTCATCAAGCACTTAATCGTTCGCTCGCCGAGCGATCGGTCTTCGTCTTGAACCAGACATCTCACCCCGGCAACATCGGTGCCAGCGCTCGCTCGCTTGCCGTTCTGGATTTCCCGACGCTTCGATGTGCTGACCCACGCGATCCCAATTGGCGGCAGCACCCCGATGCACAGGCACGCGCCAGTGGGGCTTTAGCTTTGCTTGACTTGAGTACCGAGTTCCAAAGTCTGGAGGCTGCGATTTCGGATTGCCACTGGGTGATCGCTGTTAGTGCTGATGTCCGAGACTTTGGTCCAGATCTCGTCGACATCACAAGTGCCTGCGCCTGGGCCAGTGAGCGATTGAAGCGTGAGCCCGAAGCTAAAGTTGCCTTTGTTTTTGGATGCGAGCGTCACGGCCTTTCGCGCGACGAAGCTGCGCGCGGCCATTTGCTGGCGAGCATCCCGGGGCAACCAGCCTACCACTCGCTCAATCTTTCGCAGGCCGTTATGATTGCTGCGTGGGAGCTGAGAAAGCAGTTACTTGGGAGCGCACAACAGCCGACGGATTTTCCTGCTGGAGACCATCGCAGCATGCGATTTGCAGCCCCGCCGCACGGTGAGCCTGCCTCGGCGCAAGCATTTGAAGGCTTAATCGAACATCTCGAAGTGGCCGCCAAATCTGTTGGCTTTTTAGATCCTCAACACCCAAAAATGTTAATGCCAAGGCTCAGGCGTTTATTGATGCGCAGCGAGCTTAGAGCCGAGGAGGTCGATTTGTTGCGTGGCCTATGTAGTGCCATGATTAACCATAGAAGGCGCGCAAGCTAAGGGCTAAGTCGTGCTCGTGCTCGTGCGTTAGCGGGCCTTATTGATCTATTCATTAAAAGGTTAAAACTTGGCAATGTTTGAGCGTACGCGGGAATCGATTCAGACCGTTCTTGAAAAAGATCCAGCGGCGAGATCCAAGCTTGAGGTTTTGCTCTGTTACCCCGGTATCCATGCCTTGCTCTTTCACGGTCTCGCTTCGCGATTATGGCTTTGGCGATGGACAACTGCTGCAAGATTTATCTCACACCTGGGGCGGATCTTCACTGGCATTGAGATTCATCCAGGCGCCAAGCTTGGCCGTCGTGTTTTTATTGACCATGGTATGGGCGTTGTCATTGGCGAGACAGCAGAAGTCGGTGATGATTGTACAATTTATCATGGTGTAACCTTGGGTGGGGTTGCCTTAAATCAGGGTAAACGCCATCCAACCCTTGAAGCAGGCGTGGTCGTAGGAGCCGGTGCGAAAATCCTGGGCCCTTTTGTTGTTGGGGCTGGTGCGCGAATTGGATCCAACTCAGTCGTCGTCAAAGCCGTGCCGCCCGGAGCCACGGCAGTCGGTATTCCAGCCCGAATCCTTGTTGATGATGCACCGCCAAAGACAGCTAGTGAACAAGAACGCTCTGTTTTTTCCGCCTATGCGCTTTCACGAGGGGACGATCCCTTATCGGTTGTCATTCATCAGTTAATCGATCATGCCGCTGCACAAGATCGTCGTATCGACGCACTCCAGGACGCATGGGCTCACGCAAGGGCAGCTGCTGGAGATCAACTTGCTGAAGGGCACCGCAATACAGACGACGCAGCTACCATCGATAAGACAGAAATTGCAAAACTCGATGCATCGCGCTTGAATCGTCTCGTCGATTAAGGCTTTTGGCCCGACAGACGTCTAGCGCTCGACCCCAGTTCCAGACCGTGATGGTGCGCGGGCCACGGGGTCAATTATGCATATGCTTAGGTCTGGGCCTTGATGATGAAACTGCTTAGGCCCAAGCCCCGAAGGGTCCTTGACTTGTCAGACCTGTTCGGTCCCAACGAAGCCAGCCACCTCTCTTTCGAGCAAGATCCCAGTCTGGTAAGACCCAGCGTGTAAACGACGCGTTGTGTCTTCCTGGCCTGTGCGTGTGGCCATGGATGAGCGTCTCAATGCCTTGGTTTGCTACAAATTCATGAACTGCCTGAGTATTCACATCCATAATCGCCATCGATTTTTCTTGCTTGGATCGCTCGCTTTGATGGCGAAGTCCTTGCGCAATCGCTTCGCGTTCGCCAAGCGGCTTATTGAGAAAGGCCTTTTGCCAATCGGCCGCTCGAACTTGTTGGCGAAAGTGTTGGTAATCCAAATCATCGATACACATGGCATCACCATGACATAGGCCGGCTCGCTGCCCAAAGCATTCGAGAATAAAACTGTCGCTGATCCACTGAGCATCGAGTTCTCTACAAAGCCTTTCCCCGATCAGGAAATCACGATTGCCGTGCATAAGGTAGAACTTTAAGCCCTTGTTCCCCCGTGCCCGCATACTTGTCAGGGCAAGTCGCAGGGCATCCCTTGATCGGGTCAAGACATCATCGCCAACCCAGGTTTCAAAAAGATCGCCAAGGATGAAAAGCCTCGAGCAATCGACTGGCATCGATTGCTCGAGGGTTTTGAGAAAGCCACTTGCGTCCTCGTTTGTGCTTGCATCTGGCGAGAGATGGATGTCGGATACAAAAATAAGAACTTCTTGCATATCGGTCAAATGCAAGTGTTCTAATCCTTTAACTGCTTCGGTCATCGCCTTCGAGCACTAAGCGACTTGAAGCACTGCCTAGGGTTTAAGCATTTTTGCCGATTCAATAACAACTGCCGTAGTTGGCACATCGCGCATGCCACCAGCGCTGCCGGTTGGTGTTTTTCTAATCTTCTCCACCACTTCCATGCCTGAGACAATCTTGCCAAATACAGTGTAGCCATGCCCATCTGGGTTGGGGTAGTTGAGGCCATCGTTGTTCACGACATTGATAAAGAACTGGGAGCTTGCTGAATTTGGTGCTGAGGTTCTAGCCATTGCAACCCATCCGGCATCATTCTTGAGACCGTTGCGCGATTCGATTTCAATAGGTCCGCGCGTGGGCTTGCGTTCGAGGTTAGCAAGATGGCCACCACCTTGGATCATAAAGTTCGAAATCACCCGGTGAAACGTGGTGCCTGCATAAAAGCCCTCATCAACATATTGGATGAAATTGGCAACAGTCTTAGGTGCCTTGTCGGGATAAAGCTCAATAACAAAGCTTCCAAGATTCGTTTTGAACTCAGCCTTGGGTGCAGCTGCGGCTTCGGAGTCTTCGATGAGACCATAGCCTAGTGACAGACAAAATAGGGATAAATAAGGAAGGCGCTTAACAATCTTTGGGATGAACGATGACATGGAATGCTCCGCAAAAAATAGCGTTAGAGAAATTGAAGGTTTAGGTCAAAACGGCTCAGGGTTTAAGAATGCGCTCGGTTAATTCGCGTGCGATCTTGATTTTTGAATCAATGCGTCGGCGTTCCGCATCCTTCGAATGATCGCCAGCTCGTTGAAGCGCTTGTACCGACTGCCTTGCCAGCACGCTCGCAAGGTTTTCCCAGGCAAGTGCATAAGCTGGTTGAGCCTGCAGGGCTCGCTCCAAACTGAGTCTGGCTAAATCGAGCTTACCCTCACGTGCATACAAGCCTGCTAGATTATTGTGGATTTCTGCTAATTCAGGAAACTGCTCTGCCAGTTCGGAGAATTGCTTGATCGACTCTTCGAAGCGACTGCTCTCGTAAAGTAAGCTGCCGCGCATAAAACGCAGGCTTAGATCTTGGGGCTCGTCAAGCAAGGCGGCTTCGATGGCTTTTAAGGCTTGGGCGATCCGACCCGCTTTCCAATGGCCTCGCGCCACATCCACGGCTTGCATCGCCAACTTGGGTTGGCTCACGAGGGGCCGCGGAATGGCATCGAGCGCTTGCGACTGAGCCGATTGGTGGCTGGCGTAAGCTAGGAACAGGACGGTGGCGAAAGCCTTTATACTGCGTGTCATTGCCGGATTTTAGCCCGAGTCATGCTCCGCATCTACAACACGCTTAGTCGAACTAAAGAGCTTTTCACCCCACACCAGCCTGGCAAGGTCGGTATGTATGTATGTGGCATAACCGTTTATGACTACTGCCATATCGGACATGCACGCATGATGGTTGTTTTCGATGTGGTCCAGCGTTGGTTGCGGCATGTTGGCTACCAGGTGACCTACGTTCGTAATATTACCGATATCGATGACAAGATTATTCGCAGGGCGGTAGAGCAGGGTATCGGAATCAATGAACTAACTGGCCGCTTTATCGACGCGATGTATCAAGATTTAGATGCTTTGCGTGTACAACGACCCGATCATGAGCCCCGGGCGACTCATTATGTTCCGCAAATGCTCGGAATTATCCGTCGACTTGTCGATCAGGGTTTTGCTTACCAGGTCGAGGCGCAGCACGCGCTTGCAGGTGATGTTCATTTTTCAGTGCGTCGCTTTGGTCCCTATGGACGTCTTTCGGGGCGTTCGCTCGACGATTTAAGGGCAGGCGAACGTGTCGCGCCCGGCGAGGGCAAGCACGATCCTCTCGATTTTGTACTTTGGAAGTCGGCTAAAGCTCATGAGCCTAAAGAGGCGATTTGGCCGTCTGACTTTGGAGACGGGCGACCAGGCTGGCACATCGAATGCTCAGCAATGAGTGAGTCGATCCTGGGAACGCCTATCGATATTCATGGCGGCGGTGCTGATTTGCAGTTTCCACACCACGAAAATGAGATTGCTCAGAGCGAAGCCGCGATGCTCGACGCCAAACATCCCTTTGTACGGTATTGGATGCATAACGGATTTGTGCGTGTCGATAACGAAAAAATGTCGAAGTCTTTGGGGAACTTCTTCACGATACGCGAAGTGCTTGATCAATTTGACGCAGAAGTGCTCAGGTTATATATCTTGCGCGCGCACTACCGAAGTCCATTAAATTATTCCGATGTACATCTTGACGATGCAAGAATCGCATTATTGAGATTGTATGGAGCACTTTCAACATCCGATGACTTCAGACGGCAGGCGCAGACCGCGTGCGATAGGGACAATGCCGACCCAATATTGAGGGATTTGGCGTCTCGATTTGCTGAGGCGATGAATGACGATTTTAATACTCCGGTTGCGATTGCCGTGCTCTTTGAACTTGCCGGAGAGATCTATCGTGCACGGGAGAAGTCTGACCAGGTTCAGGCTCTAAAACTTGAAGCGTGTTTGCGAGGGTTTGCTGCGACGCTTGGGCTTTTGGACCAAGACCCCGAGGAAGTCCGCGGGTGTGGATTGCTCGGTAAGCTACGTCGTGACCATAGCCTCGGCGACGAGGCCATTGAAGCGAAGCTGCTCGAACGGAGCGCGGCGAAGAAAGCACGAGACTTCCAATTGGCCGATAGGATTCGGGAAGAACTCGCGCGAGCAGGCATTGTGTTGGAAGACAGCCCTCAGGGTACCCGCTGGCGCAGACAGTAATGAATGCTCCAACGCACTGGCAGGAAGCTCAAGAGGCCTTGAGCGCTTGCTGTCCGGTGATGCGCCGTCTCATCGAGCAAGCCGGCCCGGTTGTGCTGCAAGCCCGTGGAGACCCCTACCAAACCCTCGCTCGCTCGATCGTCGGACAGCAAATTTCGGTCAAGGCGGCAGCCAGCGTTTGGGCTCGATTTGAGCAGGCTTGTCGGGGCAAGGTTGAACCACTCAAAGTATCGAGGATGCGGAAGAGCAGTCTTCGCAAGTGCGGTTTCTCTGAGCGTAAGTCGGAATATATTAAGGATCTGTCCTTACGTTTTGTCGATGGTTCGCTTGAGCCTAGTGGTTGGACCGCGCTCGATGATGAAGCGGTTATTGCCAAGCTGATTCAGGTGCGAGGTATCGGGCGATGGACAGCTGAAATGTTTTTGATCTTCAATTTATTGCGGCCTGATGTGTGGCCTCTCGATGATTTGGGGCTGCTACGTGCTGTGGGGATTCATTGGAGCGATGATCCTGAGCAGGCCTTTAAAGATCGCAGTGTGAAGGCAAGCCGAGCGCAAGCCGCCGAACTTGGAGAAGTTTTGCGGCCCTGGCGAAGCGTGGCTACTTGGTATTTGTGGCGTAGTCTTGATCCTTTGCCGGTTTCTTATTAAAATTAGATCGAAGAGTATTGGGCGATGAAGCAAAGCTTTTTAGAATTTGAGCAACCAATCGCAGCGTTAGAACAAAAAATTGAGGCCTTGCGATATGCGCAAGATGACTCAGCAGTTGATATCGCTGAAGAGATCGATCGTTTATCAAAAAAAACGCAAACACTTATTAAAGATACCTATGCCAAGCTTTCACCTTGGCAGGTGGCGATGGTTGCACGACACCCGCAACGCCCCTACACACTCGATTACATTCGCGAAATTTTTACTGATTTTCACGAAATGCACGGTGACCGAAGCTATGCAGACGACCCCGCCATTGTTGGTGGACTTGCACGCTTTAACGGACAACCCGTGATGGTGATTGGACACCAAAAAGGAAGAGACACCCGCGAGCGCGGCTATCGCAACTTTGGCATGCCAAGACCCGAGGGCTATCGCAAGGCATTGCGTTTAATGCGAACCGCGGAAAAGTTCGGACTTCCCGTTCTAAGTTTTGTTGATACGCCTGGCGCGTTTCCGGGTATTGGCGCCGAAGAGCGGGGTCAATCCGAAGCGATTGGCCGAAACCTCTTTGCGATGGCTGAATTAAAAGTTCCGATCATCACAACCGTCATCGGCGAGGGCGGTTCGGGCGGTGCTTTAGCGATTGCTGTTGCCGATACGGTCATGATGTTGCAGTACGCGGTTTATTCGGTGATCTCACCTGAGGGATGCGCGGCGATTCTTTGGAAAACCGCCGAGCGGGCTGCCGATGCTGCTGAGGCATTAGGCATTACGGCGCAAAGGCTTAAGGCCCTCGGTTTGGTCGATCGGGTCATCAACGAACCCTTAGGGGGGGCGCATCGCGATCCTGCCGCTATGAGTCAACTGCTCAAGCGTGCGCTCGCTGAGGCCTTAAGACAACACAGCCTCGTTGGTACCGAGGACTTACTCAAGCAGCGGCATGCGCGCATTATGGCTTGGGCTAAGTTCAAGGAAATTGGGCGCTAAACATCGTTTGACCGCAGCTGCGTTGATTGTTTGGCCAAAGGCGATCGAGCGTGAACGCGAGGCTTAAGCAGGCTCTCATACAGAACTTAGCAGCGCATCCTGCGCCCTGGCTTCTTGCCCTGAGTGCAGGATTGGATTCGACGGTTCTCCTGGTTGCAATTCGAGAACTCTGGCCAGGGCAAGATCTCAAGGCGATACACGTCAATCATGGCTTGCAAGAGAAGGCAGCTTCCTTTGAAGCCTCAGCGCGGGCGCTTTGTGAGCGTTTTTCGGTCGACCTTAGGGTTTGTGCGCTCAAGTCCCCGGCAAGCTTTACGGATGGACTTGAGGCGTGGGCAAGGCAAGCGCGATACGAAGCGATCGAGCAAGTGGCGGCTGATTTGGCGCTTCACCGAGTCCTGCTTGCGCATCACGCTGATGATCAAGCTGAAACGTTTTTTATCAATCTCATCCGTGGAACAGGTATTGCCGGCCTGCGCGGTATGCCAACTGCTATTGAGCGTGGAAGTGTTGTTTATGTTAGACCGATACTTAAGGTAGAGCGAAGTGTATTGCTTGAGCAGGCCAAAGACTGGGGACTTTCTTGGGAAGAGGATCCGAGCAATGGCGACGAAACTTTTTTGCGTAATCGCATTCGCTCGAACTTGATGCCTTTGCTTGAATCGATTCGTCCGGGCACGAAGCGGCGGATCGTCGATTTGATGGGGGACTTATCCGAGAGCACACCACAAACTATAGCGAATGTAGCCTATCTTGACCTTGGCCCTATGCAATCGCACTCGGCGATCGAGCAGCGTGATGCCCTACACCGTTGGGTTAAGCAGGTTGCGCTTCGTGCGCCATCCCGTGCCCGATTGAATGTATTACATGAGTTATGCTTTGTTTCAAAGCTTGGACGCGGCCATTTGAGGCACGGGGATTTTGTCTTTCGACGCATGGGTGATCGATTGCTGGCAGAGCCCAGATTTTTGGAGTGAGTAATACCCCATATTGTTGCGATTTAGTCCCATGAAGCGATTCTTTATAATGGTGACGATTTTTCAAGTGACGAGAAGGCTTCTCGAACTTTACTAAAGATACAAACACCATGGCATTGATCGTTCATAAGTATGGCGGTACCTCGATGGGTTCGGTAGAACGCATCAAAAACGTCGCCGCTCGGGTTGCCAAGTGGCATAGGGCGGGCTACAACATGGTCGTTGTGCCCTCGGCAATGTCTGGGGAGACGAATCGCCTGATTGGCTTAGCGAAGGAGATTCAATCGCAACCCGATCCGAGAGAGCTAGATATGCTGGCTTGCACCGGCGAGCAGGTCTCGGTGGGATTGCTAGCGATGGCACTTAAGGCAATTGGCGTCGACGCGGTGAGTTATGCGGGTTGGCAGCTTCCAGTGCGAACCGATAACGCTTATACCAAGGCCCGTATTACGGGTATCGACACTGAAAAAGTTCATCGGGATTTGCAACAGGCACGTGTCGTGATCATCACGGGTTTTCAGGGGGTTGACCCTGAGGGCCATGTCACCACGCTTGGTCGTGGTGGTTCGGACACCTCAGCGGTTGCTATTGCGGCAGCGCTTGAGGCGGATGAGTGTCTTATCTATACCGATGTCGATGGCGTTTACACGACTGATCCACGAATCGTAGCGGAAGCTAGAAGACTTGAACGTATAACGTTCGAAGAAATGCTCGAAATGGCAAGCCTTGGTTCAAAAGTCTTGCAAATTAGATCCGTGGAATTTGCAGGGAAGTACCGAGTAAAGACGAGGGTGTTATCAAGCCTAACGCCGCCGGATATGGATTTAGCCACGGAGGCCCAGTCGGGAACGTTGATTACTTTTGAGGAAGGCGATGCGATGGAACAGGCAGTTATCTCAGGCATAGCGTTTAACCGTGATGAGGCGAAGATCACGCTGACCCGCGTGCCAGATCGCCCCGGTGTTGCTTTTTCAATCTTAGGCCCGGTGGCAGAAGCCAATATCGATGTCGATATGATTATTCAGAACCAAAGTCAGGATGGATCGACTGACTTTTCATTCACAGTGCATCGAAACGAATACGAGCGAGCGCTTGCGGTGTTGCGTGAGAACGTGTTGGGTTCAATCGGAGCCAAGGACCTTGTTGGCGATCCAAAAATCGCTAAGGTCTCAGTCGTTGGTATCGGGATGCGCTCACATGTGGGCATCGCCAGCTTAATGTTTAAGACCTTGTCGGCTGAGGGTATCAATATCCAGATGATTTCTACCAGTGAGATCAAGATCTCGGTCGTGATTGAGGATAAATACATGGAATTGGCCGTTAGGGCGTTGCATAAAGCCTTTGGGTTGGAGCAGGGTGCCTGACACAGTACAATGCGAGTTATCGGAGACGTGGCCGAGTGGTCGAAGGCACTCCCCTGCTAAGGGAGCATCTGGGCAAAACCCGGATCGAGGGTTCGAATCCCTCCGTCTCCGCCAACGAAAACTAGCCCGCGAAGCGGGCGTTTTTGTTGGTGGGACGGGAGTGAACCCCTGGAGGGGTTCACGATCGGGATTCGAAGCGCCGGGCATGAAAGCCCGGCGGGGGTCGAGGAGCCGCGCGCAGCGAGGCGAGGTGACCGAACCCTCCGTCTCCGCCGAGACAGAAAGGGCTTTGGGTGGTGAGGGACTCGTCGCGCGATCAGTGGTTATTGACCCAGTTCTCAACGAGTAAACCCGGAAAGTCCCGGAAGTCTGCCTCGTTATTGGTGACCAGCGTGACTTCCAATGACAGCGCGTGAGACGCAATCAGCTTGTCCAGCGCATCTTTGTTGCGTTCACGGTTGGCTGCACTTAGCGGCCCGTAGGCACTTGCTGCGCGAGCTTCAAAGGGTGCAACCGGGATGTCCTCAAGTAGGCTTTCGAGCAGCACTTGGTTTTGTGCCTGTGCTGCCCCTGAACAGGCCACCCCGTATTCCAGTTCAGCCAGCGTAATGGCCGAAATCACCACGTCGCCCACGAAGCAGTCAGCAAAACGCGCCCGAACCTGCGGCGGTTGGTGCTTCATCAGGTAGATGCAGATGTTGGTGTCCAGCATGTACTTGGGCTTCATAAGGCCTCGCGTTCACCTTCAATGTTGTGGCCCCGACCCTCACTCATGAAGTCGGGGGAGAACTGCGCCAAGGTGCCCAGCACATCGCCCATGCGCCGACGGGCCGGACGGATGCGCAATTCATCGCCCTGGCGCTCTATGACCAGTTCGATGTCCCAGCGGCTGTAAGCCAGCTCTGACGGGATACGCACGGCCTGGGAATTGCCGTTTTTGAAGAGTTTGGTGTTGGCCATGAGCTCGCTTGAGTTGGGTAATAGATGTATAGGTACATCTTACCCGATACTTAGGATTTGTAAATACACGGATGTACATTCAGCTTCACATTCGGTAACTGCCAAACGGTACGCCGAGCAGGTGGTGGCCGGAGAAATCCTGGCTTGTCTCTGGGTCCAGCGGGTCTGCCGTGCTCAAAGGAGATTCCGGCTACACGGGCGCCATCCATGAAAGTAAGACAGAGTTGCGGTATAGTTTCACGGTATCAACTGGAGCCCGTCAGATGGTATCAGCGATAAAACGCAAAACCTCGCTAACACTCGATGCAGAAGCCCTCGATTCCGCAAAGGCCCTCAATCTAAACGTTTCGTACATCGCTGAGACAGCGCTCAAGGCTGCTGTTGCAAAGGCACGCAGGCTTCAATGGCTCAAAGACAACGAAGCAGCTTTCGCTGCCCAATCGGCTTGGCATGAGCGACATGGGCACCCCTTGGCTGACATCATCAGCGCACCTGGGGGCGCATCTTGGGACACTTAACTCGCTTTGATGTAGCGGACTACAACGGAGTGAGGATGGTCGTTGTGGAGAGCGATCTTCTGCCGCCAGATTCCTCGGTGGTTGTCATTCCGATTCTGGCGGATTATCCGATCGTAAAGGACCTTAATCCAGAGGTCCTCCACGAGGGGCAGCGGCTTGTTCTGGCAACCCGACTTATCGCGGCGGTTCGGCGGACTAGGGTGCGTCGCGTGGGAAGTGTCGCAGACCAAGGCGACCGCATCATCCGTGCCCTTGACATCCTCATGGCAGGCATCTGAGTGGGGTGAGGATCCTTCGGGCGATTGACCAACTGTCCTTATACATACTTGTGCACAAGCTGGCTGCCAGTGTCTGGTAAGCAATGAGCTTTTGACAAGCCTTAGATTCGCACGAGATGCCGGCCAGTTTGCAAAGAGCCATATGCCTAGTGCGGTCAAGATGGTGCTGAATTTACCCCAACACGGGCAGTCTCTCTGCGCAGGCGGGCTTGATGCGAACGCCAAGGCCATAGAAGCTCAGCCATCTGTCCCATTGTGCTTAGCGTTTCACGCTCCACTGCTTAAGCCAACGCTCAAGAAAGTCTGAAAAAGCTTGGGCTGCTGGGGATACAACACGCGTATTAGACTTGTAAATGCATACTTGGCGGATCGTCTCAGGTTGAGTAACCCGGCGTGACAACAGGCCAAGTGGTTTGGCCATCATCCCGACATAGGCGGGCGCAAGCGTAGCCGCTAAACCTTGTGAGGCTAGTCCAAGTGCAGTCGAGATGTTATCCACCACATCAATAGGTCGAATGCCTTGTCCTTCTGGCTCATCGATTCGCATTTGTGCAACGCTTTGTTCGTGGTCGCGGCCTGCGGCCACGAGGGAAACCTCGTGAAGATCCTCCCAGCGTAAGCGCCGTTTGCTTGCAAGGGGGTGGGTACGAGCACACCACAACACCCACGGGCTGCTAAACACCGGTATGGAAAGCACATCTTGGGTTGCCCGACGATCGGGCCCAACGGCAAGATCGACATCACCGGCGCTAACCCGATCAAGCAGCATGTCAACCGGCGTGTCACGAATACGTACAACCACCGATGGCTTGAGTTCTCGAAAATTGGCGATCGCCTTGGGAAGCACGGCACCTGCCAAGACCAAGGGTGCCGCGATCCGAACAATGCCCGAAGCTGAGTCACGGATGTTGGAAGCTGCCGATTCTGCTTGCTGCACATGTCGCAGGACAGACTGGGCCATGGCCAGGAATTCACGGCCAGCGCCAGAAAGTTCGACTAGCCGCGTGTGGCGATCGAATAGCCGAAATCCTAAGTAGGCTTCCAACTCGGCGACCAATTGACTGACAGCAGACGACGATAAACCCATGCGTTGTGACGCAGCCGCGAATCCTCGGGTATCCGCGACCGTGCTGAAGGCCTCAAGTTGACGCAGGGTAAAGCGGGTCAGTGGCATAAGCAATTCAAAAATGAGATGAGCTATTGTCCAAGTTAACTTACGAATTGCCAATTATTTATCGATTGTTGATATCAGTTTGAAGCGGGAAACTGCCGCTTTGATCATGCATCCGAGACTTCGCTTCCTATGAAACTTAACCCTCAGACAAAGACAAAATGGCCGCACCGACGTAATCCCGCGCAGTGGATGCGGAGCGAAACCTGACGATGAGTGTCGCTCATCTCCAGGTTGACGGGGTCGAGGTATCGCCCCAACACTATATTGACGGTACGCGTGTGGCCTCGCCGCGTAGCTTCGAGGTTTTCAGCCCTATTCAGCAGCAACGACTTGGTGAAGTCTACGAAGCCGACGATGAGCAGATAACGAGGGCTATCGATGCTGCACAAAGGGCGTTTCCCGGATGGGCCGCCCTGAGCGCAGCTGAACGCAAGCCCTACCTCGATCGTTTTGCGCAAGAGATTGGCAAGCGTGCTGATGCATTTTGTGTGCTCGAAAGCAACGATGCGGGCGTTTTACTGTCCCGCATGCGACACGGTGTGGTTCCCCGTGCCATGCTCAACATCAGCTGGTTTGCAGAGCATGCTCTCAGGTTACAAGAGCGATCGATTGAGACCGATCAGGCCAGTCACCGGATACGTCACGATCCGGCTGGCGTTGTCGTGATTATTACGCCATGGAATTCGCCCCTATTGCTGTCAACATGGAAGCTTGGCCCCGCGCTTGCGGCGGGTAACACATGCATCTTGAAACCACCCGAATGGGCACCGCTCACTTGCTCACTGCTTGCCGATGCGGCCCAGTCCGCGGGATTGCCGCCAGGCGTCTTCAACCTGCTGCAAGGTGGCGGCGCCACGACGGGTGCTCGACTTGTCAGCGATAGCCGCTTAGCAAGAATCTCGTTCACAGGCAGTGTGCCGACTGCACGCGCCATCGCCCAGGCCGCAGGCGCTAACCTTGTGCCATGCAGTCTTGAGTTGGGTGGGAAGAGCCCGTTTATCGTGCTTGAAGACGCCGATGTGGAGAGCGCCGCTGCCACCGGCACGCTCATGTATCGTAATGCAGGGCAGGTTTGCCTAGCAGGGACGCGATTTCTCGTTCATGAGAAGCTGTGTGTGCCCTTTATTAAAGCCATGCGCAAGCATGTCGAGCGACTTTGCGTTGGTGATCCACGCGATGAGGCCACCGAAGTAGGGCCGATCATCCACCCAAGGCAAGTGGACCGCATCGAAGGATTTGTGAAGCGGGCAATCGCAGAGGGTGCTGAGGTGCTTTGGGGCGGTGAGCGCCACGCCTATGGGGCACAGTATTTTCAGCCGACGATGCTGACTCGCGTCAGGCAAGACAGCGAGATTGTTCAGAACGAAGTCTTTGGACCGGTCCTCACGCTTCAGACCTTTCGCAGCGATGAAGAGGCCATCGCCATGGCCAATGGTACCGACTACGGTCTCGGTGGGGTGTGCTACGGCGAAGCCGCTCACGCTACCAGGCTAGCCGAGCAGATTCGCACGGGTTTTATTTGGGTCAACAGCTTCGGTATCCGCGACTTGGCCGCGCCATTTGGCGGCATTAAACGCTCAGGCCTTGGGCGAGAGGGAGGGGACTGGAGCTTTGAATTCTTTTGCGACATCAAAGACGTCGTAATCCCGAAAAAGCCTTTTGTAGCAAGCTTTAGCCATCGTTAGAGAGCATCAACATGGGAACAATCCTTGGCGCAGCATTGGTATCGCATCATCCTGGCTTAATGCAATGCGAAGAGTTTCGCCGCCTCATGGGCAATGGACAAGATTCGGATCTGATCGCTGGCTATGCTCGATTGCGCGAGCGTATCGCTGCGGCCGCCCCGGACGTCGTGCTGATCTTCGATAGCCACTGGTTCACCACGGGCTATCATTTGGTCGATGGTGGGGATCGCTACAAAGGAAACTACATTTCCGATGAAATGCCCTGGTACTTATACGGGGTGCCCTACAGCTACCGGGGCTATCCAAAACTGGCGCTCGATATTGAGGCGGTTTCGCGCGAGCTGGGAGGCTTCAATAGGGCGATTTGCAATCCTGACCTCGGCCGTCATTACCCCACGATTAATCTCATTAAGCAGCTTCGCCTGGAGTTATCGGATACGCCGGTCGTAAGCGTAAGTAGCTGTCAAAACTGCGACTGGGAGCATTTCCTGAAGTCTGGCGAAGCCATTGGTGAGGCGATCCGCCGTAGCGAGCTAAAGGTCGTCATGCTCGCCTCAGGTGCGCTCAGCCACAAGTTCAATGGGATCGACTGGAAGCCCAATCATCCGCGCATTTTTCACGAGAGCAATGTTTCTTCGCCAGAGAATATGGCAAGTGACAAGCGGGCCATTGAACGCATGGCTAAGGGTCGGCACGATGAGATCTTGGCGCACTGGGATGAAGATTATCGACAAAGACCCTGGGAGGCCTTCGGAGCACACTACCTCCAAATGCTCGGTGCCTTAGGCGGTGCAGCATGTCGCGCCAAGGGTGAGGCGCTTTCTGCCTATGAGAACGCAAGGGGTACCGGCAATATCCACATGTGGTTCGATACGAGCGCCAGTGCAGATGCACATGCCAGTACCAAGGCTAAAGGGAGCTAGCTGTGAATTTTGAATTTCCTTTTCATGAATTACCAGCCGTCATGCTGGGCCCACGTCAGGAACGCAGGCGTGTGCTGATTGGCGGCAGCGCCTTTTGGGGGAGCATGCGCGATGAGGTGAGTTTGGTGCTCGATGATGGACGAACGATTGATGCGCAAACGGCTCACTACCTGCCACCCGTAAATCCAAGCAAAGTGATTGCCGTTCATATTTCCTACACCTCGCGGAGCCTTGAAACCCGCAATCGGCCCAAGCCCACCGACACCCCGACCTACTTCACCAAGCCGCCAAGCTCTTTAAATGGCCACGGCGGCCAAATCCTAAAACCTGCCGATTGCAAGTACCTTAACTACGAAGGTGAATATGCGGTGGTGATCGGTCGAACCTGCCGCAACGTTACCCCTGATGAGGCCTGGGATTTCATCGAAGGTTTTTGCCCGGCCTTGGACATGGGCTTGCAGGACTTCCGCGATACCGATCAAGGCAGCATGCTGCGTGTGAAGGGGGCTGACACCTTATTACCCATCGGGCCAGGGATCGTGCGAGGTGTGAACCTGTTTGAACAAACGATTCGCACCTTTGTGGACGGCCTGGTTGTGCAGGAGGCCTCGATAGGGGAAGAAACCATTTGGGGGCCTCACTATGTGATTGCCGATCTGGCGCGCCACATCACCCTCGTACCGGGCGACGTCATCCTGATGGGTACACCTTGCCACTCAAGAAGCATCGGGCCGGGGCATTATGTTGAATGTGAGATCACCCAAATTGGCCGGGTGGGAGGCAGGGTTGTTGCTGTCGATCCGCCGAGAGCATCAGCGCTCGGTGTCGGTCATGCACCTACCGATTCTCCCGAAGTTCGTCGCGTAGCTCTGGGCTTTGATGAGCGTGTTCCCGACTATTTGAAGGACAACCTGCGAAGCGTCAGCCGAGCTTGAAACGCTGGTGGCCCCAACCCTGTAATTCATTCTCTTTCGAGCAACTCCTCGATCTGACCTAACCTCTCTTTGCCGAAGAACATTTCCTTGCCCACGAAAAATGTCGGGATCCCGAAGCATCCGCGGGCAACCGCCTGATCCGTATTGTCGATCACCAATTGTTTGACCGCTGGGTCTTGCGCCTTTGCTGCAAGCACATCGGGATCAAAACCTGCTTGCCTCAACACCGCCCCAAGGGCAGTAGCATCGCTGACATCGAGCTGTTCTTCCCAAATTGCGGGGCTCAGGGCTTCGATGAACTTGATTTGCTCTTCGCTTGGGAGCGATACCAGCATTCTTAAGAGCGTGATCGAATTGAAGGGAAACTTAGGATTCATCCGAAAACGAAGAAGCTTGTGCTTTTCGATAAATCGTTGCATCTCCAACTTAGCATAGTCATTCTTACCTTTCACCTCTGCATCTCTGATGAAGGGTGGTGCATTGCCCGTCAATTTGTGCATCCCGCCAAGAAACGCAGCTGTTATCTTGATGTCGGCTCGCTGTCTCGCTGCGATCTCACGTAGTGGCTGCCAAATCAAATAAGCGTTTGGGCTCACGAAATCGTAGATCAGTTCAATCGTCTTAGGCATCCCAGTTCCTTTCGTTCAGCCGCCCATTACAGCGCACTTCGGACCGACTCCGCAAGGCTATACAAGGGCGGAGAAACCGTGCAAGCGCAACCACACACGAGAACCATACCTCATGGCAGGGCAATGGAATCTGGTTAAGATAGTCCTTTAATCTCCCCATCACCGAGTCCGCGCACAAGCAATCGCGCGATTAAACCTACGAGGCTGCGTGTTGAAGCGATTTCCCTGGTTGTTGCATTCGGTTGATCAGCCGTCAATAGGTGACCGAATCATTGCAGCGCTTCTTGCTGTTTTAGCGCTCGCAGTCGCTGTGGTGCTGATCCTAGGATTCGGTTTCGTCTTGCT
>Ga0209033_1000038_pt1 | contig 55135 bp, 42 predicted proteins | sample LauGreFa1BDMLBDN_2_FD_188218 | JGI IMG/M metagenome (GOLD analysis project Ga0209033, IMG submission 188218) | Freshwater lake microbial communities from Lake Michigan, USA - Fa13.BD.MLB.DN (SPAdes) (version 2) | ecosystem: Environmental > Aquatic > Freshwater > Lake | place: Lake Michigan, USA...
ATGCCTACCACGATGTACTCTGTTTTTGGGGATAGGTCTGAATTACTGCTATCAGTTTGATTTTTTTTGGTGGAAGAGATGCTGGAATTGTAGGCAGCTACGGACTCATCGATCCCCCATTCTTGGTGGTTCCAGGTGCGATTGCCATCGAACAGATTCTGTCCATCGTGCATGTAAATCACCCCGTATTTTTTTTCAGGATTGTAATCGCTTGGTAGCCAAACATCGACGTTTCTGGCGGTCACAAAAGCCGAGGGGAAATAATTTAATCGCTCAACTCTACCTTGACTTGGTGCTGCATTGGGCGGTTGAACTAGCGTGGCCTGACTAAAAACTCCATTGGGTGCAGTCCAACAAAGAAAACAGAGGAAACAGGAATAAAAAGAGTGAATCGTAAATCGCATCGTTTTGTGTAGCTCCAAATATCTAATTATTTTGGGCAAGTGAGACCGTGAATAAGCCGTATTTTTGCGGAATAATTGCTGCTTTTTTGAGTGGTAATCGCAAAATATGAATTATTTATCGGTAGAAGGACTCAGTAAGAGTTGGAATGAAAAGGTATTGTTTGATCAAATTACCTTCGGATTGAGTCGTGGTGAGAAGGTGGCATTGATCGCTGGAAATGGTTCAGGGAAAAGCAGTTTGATGAATATTTTGGCGGGGAACGACAAGCCTGATGCTGGAAATTTTAGTATTCGAAAAGATATCAATTGGGAGTATTTGCCTCAAGATCCGGCTTTGAATGAGTCGATTTCGGTCTTGGAAAACCTATTTGTTGGAACCACCCCCTCGATTTTGGCTTTGAAGGAATATGAGGCGGCGTTGATTGCGTATTCTGATGCCCCTTCGGATGAAACGGAGAAGCGGTTGGACTTGGCAACAACAGAAATGACGATGTCGGAGAGTTGGGATTACGAAGCCAGGGCGAAGCAGGTTTTGGGCAAATTGAATATCCATGAATCGGATATGGCCAAGCCGGTGGGTGTGTTGAGTGGCGGACAAAAGAAGCGTGTGGCTTTGGCGAGGGTTTTGATTGATGTGCCCGATTTGTTGATTTTGGATGAGCCTACCAACCACTTGGATTTGGATATGATTGAGTGGCTGGAGGAGTATTTGAGTGATAAAAATTTGACATTGTTGTTGGTGACGCACGATCGTTATTTTTTGGATCGTGTTTGCAATAAAATATTGGAGTTGGACAGGGGCGTTTTGTATTCTTATCAGGGGAATTACGGCTATTTTGTAGAGAAGAAGGCGATGCGCGAAGAGGTTGAGTCCAGTGAGAGAGAGAAGAATCGCAATACCTTTAGGCGGGAGTTGGAATGGGTGAGAAAGATGCCCAAAGCGCGTACAACCAAGAGTAAAAGTAGGGTTGATGCGTTCGATGATTTGGCCGAGAAGGTGAAAGGCCCCTATGTGCAGCAGAAGGTGGAGTTTGGCGTGAAGATGGAGCGATTGGGATCGAAGATTTTGGAGATCCAGCACTTGGAAAAGGCCTATGGCGCGCAACCCATTTTGGGCGATTTTACTTATACGTTTAAACGCGGTGAGAAAATTGGCATTGTGGGTCCAAATGGCGTGGGTAAGAGCACGCTGTTGAATATGATTATGGGCTTGGAAAAGGCCGACAAGGGCAAGATTACGGCAGGGGAGACCTTGGTTTTTGGATATTTCTCACAGCAGGGGATTCCCGTTGCGGAGGATAAACGTGTCATTGATGTGGTAAAGGATGTTGCCGAGTATTTGCCTTTGGCCGATGGTACCAATTTATCCGCATCGCAGTTTTTATTGCGATTTGGCTTTGCTAACGAGACCCAATACAACGCAGTAAGTCGTTTGAGCGGTGGCGAAAGACGTCGTTTGTTTTTGATGATGGTGCTAATCAAGAACCCCAATTTCTTGATTTTGGATGAGCCTACCAATGATTTGGATATTTTGACATTGGCTACGTTGGAAGCGTTTTTGATGGATTATTCGGGTTGTGTGTTGGTGGTAACGCATGATCGATACTTTATGGATAAGTTGGTGGATCACGTATTTGTGTTTGAGGGCGAGGGCAAGGTGAGGGATTTTCCAGGGAATTACACGGAATACAGAACTTGGAAAGAGTGGGATGATGCTGAGCAGGCGGCCATCGCCAAGGGTGGTAACTCGAAAGGCAAAGCGGCGCCTACTGGGATTAAATCGGGCACTGTTCATGGCGATGTGACGGCGGAAAAATCGGCGGTTGCGGCGGTATCGGGCAATTTGAAAACCGAGGAAAAGAGGAAGCTGACTTTCAAGGAAAAGTTTGAATACGAGCAATTGGGCAAGGAAATTGAGCAATTGGAGAATCAGAAAAAGGCGTTGGAATTGGAAATGTCTGGTTTAACCACTGATTTTGAACGCATTACCGCTGTGAGTGCAACTTTGCAACAAATTGCCAGTGATTTGGATGAAAAAGAACTCCGTTGGTTGGAATTGGGAGAATGGATATAATTTGATTGGGTCAACATGGAGAACCGCAACCGAAATATCGATGGCATTAAGGGCTGTTTGGTGTTGTTGGTGGTGGTTGGTCATGTATTGCAAGGTCGTTTAGACCAAAGTATTGGTCGCTATATGATTTATGGGTTTCACATGCCCTTTTTCATTGCGTTGGCGGGGTATTTGTTTCCGTACTCACGATCTGGTGGCGATTCATTGTCGGTTTTTTTGGGTAGATATTGGGTGCGGCTGATTTTACCGTGGGTCCTGGCGATGGTTGTTTACGCAGCCTATTTGGGCGCATTTGGGGTGAAGACACCGCTGTGGAAGGGCTGGATTGGGTATTTGTCGGTACCTTTTTATCATTTGTGGTTTGTGCCTGCGTATTTGTTTTGGAGTTTCCTGACTTGGTTTATGTCGGTCCGTGGGTTTTCTCGCTTGCAAGTTTTTCTCGTGGGGATGGTGATTTCATTGCCATTTTTCTATGTAAAATCGGTTTGGATGTTGGAATTGGTGGGTTTGATGGGACAGTATTCGGCGGGGTTGTTGATACATACATTGCGTCCACATTATTTCTTATTTTTTGTGTTGGGATTGGTATTGCGGGAGGAAAAATTGGGCACACGGTCTTGGATTTTCTGGGTATCGGGGTCTTTGTTGTTGGGGATTTATGGAGGGATGTTTTATTTCCATGCGGGCATTACTGATGGGATGCGCGATGGGGTTTGGATTTTTGCGAATGTATTTTTGTTGATTGCAATTTTCCGGTTGATGCGGGCTGATGCTTTGCCAAAGTCTTCGGTCTTTGAGTGGATTGGTCAGCAATCATTGGGTGTGTATTTGTGGCATGTATTGCCATTGTTGTGGTTGAAAGATCTTATAGGCACGAGAGATTTGATGGGGTTTTACGGTTGGGTTGCGGTTGCGGAGTTGTTGTTTTTGGGTTTGATGTATGGTGCCTGGCGCTATTGGCGGGGATTGCGGTTTTTGATGGGGTCGCGCTAAGGGTGTTAGAATTGTAGTTTGGTGTTGGTACAGGAATTTGGATTATTTTTGCGCTTCTATGAGCAAGCACGCCTATGTTTTTCCCGGCCAGGGAAGTCAATTTGTGGGTATGGGTAAAGACCTGTACGACAGCAATGAACAAGCGAAAGCCCTGTTTGAGCAGGCCAACGATATATTGGGATTTAGGATTACTGATTTGATGTTTCACGGCACCGACGAAGATTTGCGTCAAACGAGTGTTACTCAGCCGGCGATTTTTTTACACAGTGTGATTCGCGCGGTTGTATTGGGGTCTGAGTTTAAGCCCGATATGGTTGCTGGACATAGTTTGGGTGAGTTCAGTGCATTGGTAGCTGCGGGTGCGATGCGTTTTGAAGATGGTTTGAAACTGGTTGAGCAGCGTGCGTTGGCGATGCAGGAGGCTTGTGAATTGGTCTCAGGTACTATGGCGGCAGTGTTGGCCTTGGACGATGAAAAGGTGGAGGCAGTTTGTGCTGAGACAGAGGGTGTGGTGGTTCCTGCCAATTACAACTGTCCTGGACAGTTGGTGATTTCAGGTGCTTATGCAGCGGTTGAGGCGGCTTGCGAGGGCATGAAGGCAGCGGGCGCGAAGCGGGCATTGATATTGCCTGTGGGCGGTGCATTCCACAGTCCGTTGATGGAGCCAGCCAGAGAGAAATTGGCAAAGGCCATTGAAGCCACTGAAATTGTTACGCCGATGTGTGCCATTTATCAGAATGTCACTGCGAGTGCGGTGACAGATCAGGGTGAAATCAAGCGCAATTTGGTGGCGCAGTTAACCGCGCCGGTGCGCTGGACACAGAGTGTAAGGGCGATGGTGGCAGACGGTGGTTTGAAATTCACAGAAGTGGGTCCTGGCAAGGTATTGCAGGGCTTGGTGAAGAAAATCGCGCCGGAGGTTGAAGCGGAAAGTATTGCTTAACGCACGAGTTGGATGACCCCATTGTACAGTTTTGGACTGGGAATGTAAGGGCTTTTGACGATATTCAGTTGATAGAAATAGGTACCTGCGGGCAAGATGGGGCCATTGTTGTTAACGCGGCCGTTCCAGCATTCGTCTAAATTTTTGGTGAAGAAAATTCTCTCACCATAGCGATTGAAAATACGCAGTTCTGCTTCTTCACAGGAGGTGGAAATGCCATACACGCGGAAGCAGTCGTTTTTGCCATCGGCGTTTCCGGGGGTAAATACATTGGCGATTTTGACTTCATGGGTACTGTCGCTGTTGATTTGCAGGGGTAGTTCTAGTGAGTCGGAGCAACCGGAGGCTGCGTTTTTTATGACCACTTTGGCGGTATACTGTCCGGCCGTATATTGATAATTTCTTTTAATTACGCCATTGCCAGTGGTTCGTTGGATGGGGGTTCCATCGCCGAAATCCCAGATGATACTATCGCCATTGGTGATATCCAATACGAGATTTACACCTGGTTTACACGGTATGAATTCTGCAGAAATTGCGGCCTTGGGTGACAGCGTGATGCGGACTTTTTTTGTAAAGGAGGCAGTGGCGTTGCAGGAATTGGAATCGGTGACAGTAAGTTTTACGGTATAGGTCCCTGTATCGCGGTATCGGTGGTTGGGGTTGAAACGTTGAGAGGTATCGCCATCGCCAAATTCCCAAACATAGGCGGCATTGTATTTTCTCAGGGGCTGAAATTCGATGGTTTTATTCAAGCAAATGGTTTCGGGTTTTGCGGCGAATTGGGCATCGATGGAATAGCCCAATCGGAAATCGAGTTTGAAACTGGCATTGGAACATCGCACGCTGACATTGTTTTTGAAAGCAACATTTGTGGGTGAAGTTGGGAAATCGTTCAATCCGGGAGGGCTGTTGGGACAGCTTGCGCAGACGCTTTGGTAAATAATGCCGCGGTTATCGAAGCGGGAAGTACCGCCATCCACGTGGTCATCGGACAGATTGCCTCCGAAGTAGGAAGCGTATTTGAGGGTTTTGGCATCTTTTCCCAATACGATGAGATAGAAATCATTATTGTCGGTGGTTTTTTGGTGTGCATCGGCCGTAACGGGCAATCCCCCGGTGGTACCTGCATTGCCCACACCGATGTTGGACCCCCAGCCGCTGAAGTAAATGTTGTAGCAGTTGTCGACCATGAAAGCAGAAGGACTTAACTCTGGCTGTCCGATGGTTCGGTTTCCAAAAGTGGTTACAAATTCCAGTGATTTTAGGTCGTTGCTAAATCGCCCAATGAATTGCGAGGTATTCGTTTTTCCGTAGGTTCCGGCGGTTCTGGTGATGCTACCTTCGGTTTGACCGGTAAAGTAAACTTTGTTGTTGATGTCAAGATCGATGAAATAGATTTGGTCGTAATCGACACTGCCCCAATAGGTGCCAACATCATAATTCCCGGTGTTTTTATTAAACCGGGCGATGAATCCATCTATACCGCCAATGGGGGTTTTTTGGTAACCGCTGCCAAGCATGGGGAAATTGCTGCTGAGAACAGATCCGCCGCCGATGTATAGGTGGGCTGAGTCATCCACTTTCACGGAATAGGCGGCATCATCTTCGGTACCGCCCATCAATGTGGCCCACTTGAGCTTGGTGAGGTTGTTATTTAGGCAGAGGATGGCGGCATCCGTTTCACCTTTGGGCTTGGATTGAAGGGCACCGGGAGTTGTTGGAAAATCGTTAGAGCGTGTGCAGGTGGCTACGAAAATATTGCCATCTTCATCGGTGGTAACATCCCCACGATAGTTGTCGGCATAGTTGTAAACGAGGGCGGTAAAAGGCGCTTCGGTTTGAAATCCATCGGCATCGCTACCGCCTATGAAGGTACCACCGAGGAGTTTGGAACCATCACTGCTGAGTTTGTTGACGAAAATGTCGTAATCGCCCTTGTGCACATTGAAAATGGAGGAATCGGGGTGTACGGGAAAGTCGAAGGAAAGGGTTGTTCCGAAGATGAGTAGGTTGTTGAAGGGATCTACACACAATGAGTGTGGGTATTCATCGTCGTCCCCACCCATATACGTTGCGAATAGGAGTTTGCTGCCGTCTGGAGAGTATTTGCTGATAGATATATCACAGGGCAATTGCACTGGGGGTGCACCAATGCCACCGCCTCCGTAGGTGGTTTGAAAAGCACCCGGTGTAACGGGGTATTTGCGGGAGAATGCGTCTACAATTCCGCCAGCATACAAACAACCGCTGCTGTCATAGGTGGCCGTAAACCCAAAATTATCGCCTTGAGACCCGCTGTATGTGCTGAAAACCAAGATTGGGTCGATGGTTAGGGTTGATTGTTTGTCGTAGTTGCCCACGCGCAGTTTCACGGTATTTTCTGTAACAACGTATTTGCAATCCACGGCTTTGGGCTTGTTTTTCAGGGCGATTTTTTGGAATGCCCGTGGCGGTTGTACTTGAAAGGTGCCTACCGAAGTTTTGAAGGATAGGGTGTTGTTGTGGATTGAAAGGCCGGTTTTGTTATCGACCTGCAAACCGATTTGACTGGGGTCTGCGCCGGGGTGAATAATCCAATCGAATTCGAGGGTTTGCTGATGGAAGTAGATGTCGATATCAATGCCTGGATAGAGATTTTTCAGGGTGATTTTTCTTGCTGGGCTCACCGATTTCCAACGATCAGATTGATGACCTAGAAAGTAATTTTCTTTCCATGGGGCGATGTCGTGGTATTGAACAGCGGTGGGAGTTTGTGCATTGAGGAAAGCCAAATCTGTGACATGGTAAGACAATGTAAACTGCGTGTCTTGGCCTTTGAAATGGTGAATTTGGTGTTTCCGTTGGATGTTTTGTTGATCCTCGGAGAGGATGCGAATGCCTGAATTGGTGACAAAGACGGCGCCACCGGGGATGACGGCCTGAGCGATGCTGGGATTTTCATCCGGCCACTGTCCCTCATTGGGAGTGAAATACAGTTGTGTAGGGGCGGGTAATTGCGAGGCAACCGAGGCGCTGACAAGGTTTTGTTGAGCCAATAGCTGTGTGCTAGTGCAACAACAAAGAAGAGCCGAACATGCCAACAGATATGAAATTCGCCGAATTACCACAATAACAAAGTTATTGAAAACAAAACAGCTTTCGTCGTTGCCCGAGGTGGGGTAAATTCCCTGATCTCGTTTAACGATTGACTTGTAGGGTTAGGTCGAGCGCTTGACCAATAATTTCACAAACGGCTTCAGCATCTTGGTTTTGGTTGAATTGCGCAGTGAGGGTTGGATTGTTATTGTTTCTTATACCTCTGGGCGCATTGCCAAGCACTTCAATTTGAACATTGTAACGTTCTTCCACCGAGGCGATTACATCATTAAGCGGTGCGTTATTGAAAGACAGAGATCCTTTACTCCACGACACTGCGTTGAGGTTGATATTTGACTCAATGGTGAAGTAGTTGTCTTGTTTGGTTTTGGGTGAGGGATTTTCTGTTACGCGCATGCCTTGTGTAAGAATGGCAGACTCAAGCAGTGTGTTTGAATTATTGGCCAATTTTTCTACGCGCACTTTGCCGTGGTTTACGGTTACTTGCAAGGGCTTTTTGTTGTATGAACGAACGTCGAAGCCAGTGCCCAATACGGTTACTTGGTTTTGACCGCTGCGAATGACAAAGGGAGCATTGGGGTTTTTGGCGACTTCAAAATGTGCCATACCCTGAAGTTCAATGTTACGGCTGTTTTTGGTTACGGTAAATTTCACGCTAGAATTGGCGTTCAACGTGATGGTGCTACCGTCTTTCAAGGTAACTTGTTTTACCTGTTGATTTTGGGTAGCTACTGCACCAGAATCCAAGATTGCGGTTGCTTGGTTGTTGAACCAAAATGCCCAGCTGCCGATGGCCAAAAGTGTAATGGCTGCGGCGATGCGCCAAATGCGTTGTGTATTTTTCAAAACCACAAAGGGTTTTTGTTTTTGAGCAGCTTGCTCGCGGTCTGCTTGGAACTTTTCCCAAGCCGCGTCATTGCTCGATTCAAACGAATATTTATAATCTCCCGCGCGATCCCAAATTTCGTTGAATTTAGTGTCTATTTGCGGTTTGTTGTTTTTGTTTTCCATTGGATTAATGCACTAATTGTGGTTGCATCATGGCTGAAACCTGTTGTTTGATGATGGCCAAGGTGGGTTTGAATTGGGGATTCTTTTTTAGCCATTCCTCCAATTTCTTGAGTTCTTCTTCTTGCATGAGACCTGCAGCATATTTGGTGAAGGTGTTGCTTTCGAGTTGTTCTTTTGTCATGGTTTGCCTTTTTCCGGAAAGGGGTAACTGGCCTATAAACACGAAATGAGGTGCTAACCCCCAAAAAAAATGATAAAAAAGTTAAATTATTTTCAAGTAACTGTAAATCAATTACTTGCGGGTAGATTTTTTTGAAATCTGTGAATGTTTTCGATGATTTCTACAACTGCTTTGCCTTCTAACGGTGTGGTGATGGTTTGTGTTTTTTCCAATAAGTGGCTGATTACATCTTCAATGACAAAGTGATGGTTGGCCGCGCTGCCTTTGTATCCGCCATAATCGTTGGGTGGTTCCGCATCAGGCAGTATAGGCATTTCGTAATTTTCAATCGCACAGTAATCCACAGAATTCATGTATTGTCCGCCCAATTTCACGGTGCCTTTTTCACCAATGATGGTGATGGAACTTTCAAAGTTTTGTTGGTATAAGCTGGTTGAATAACTCAATGAGCCTTGACCCCGTTTGCCAAATGAGAATAGAACTTGTCCGCTGTCATCAAACTCTGTGAGTTGAGTGTGGTTGAAATTCGATGACGTAGCGTGGTTGATTTGCAATGGACCCAGGAGCCAGTACATCAAATCCACAAAATGAGAGAATTGGGTAAAGAGTACACCACCATCTAGGTCTGCCGTACCATGCCAATGTCCGGTCTTGTAGTATCGGTGATCGCGATTCCAATAGCAAACCACTTGAACCTGATATAGTTCGCCCAAGGTATTGTGATCAATCAGCGATTTAATCCATTGCGAAGGTGGTGAAAAGCGATTTTGCATCACACAGAATATGTGTTTGTTCCGCTTCATCGCTTCATCCATCATCGCGTCGCATTCTTCCACCGATAGAGCCATGGGTTTCTCAACAACCACATGTCGGCCCATACTCAATGCTTGGATGGCGTGTTGACTGTGGTATCCGTTGGGCGTGGCGATACAAACTACATCGATGTTGGCGTGGTGCATAAGCATTTCTTCCAAATTATCGTAAAGAGGAATGGCATCGCCAATGGACAGTTCTTCGCGAATTTTTACATCCGTTATTGCCACCAAGACCGCGCGAGGATTGTTGGCGATCATGTGGGCATGCCGACTTCCGATGTGTCCGGCACCTACGATGGCGAAATGGATGATATCCGATGATTCTGACATGCTGAACGGCAAAAATGCACAAGTTTTGGGACAATTTGCTGTCGTTCATAAAAACCCTGCGAAAAAGGTTTGGTAATGTGGGCAGAACCGCCAAAATTTGCGGTAGTATGACGAACGAAAAGGTTTTGGTGATTGGGTCTTGCGGACAGTTGGGCACGGAGTTGGTGGAGGCGTTGCGAGGCATTTATGGTGATTCAAATGTGATCGCGAGTGATGTGAAGAAATCGGATAATCCTGTTTTTGATGGGGGTCCGTTTGAAACATTGGATATTTTGGATGCGGATGGTTTGGGTGCGGTGATTCAGAAATACAAACCCACGCAGGTATATCATTTGGCGGCGTTGTTGAGTGCAACGGCTGAGAAAAACCCTGAGTTTGGTTGGAAATTGAACATGGAGGGACTGTTTCACGTGTTGAATGCGGCACGCGATACGGGTATCATTAAGAAAGTATATTGGCCCAGTAGTATTGCGGCTTTCGGACCAAACACAGAGCGATTTGGCACACCCCAATATGGCACGATGGATCCCACAACCATTTATGGAATTAGTAAATTGGCGGGTGAGTTGTATGCGCAATATTATTTCAATCGTTGGGGCATTGATACGCGTTCATTGCGTTACCCCGGTTTGATTGGTTACAAGAGTGCTCCAGGTGGAGGTACCACGGATTATGCGGTGGCCATTTATCACGATGCTTTGCAAACGGGAAAGCACAATTGTTTCTTGGGCGAGGGCACTACGTTGCCGATGTTGTATATGCCCGATGCGTTGAAGGCCACTTTGGATATCATGCATGCGCCGGCGGAGCAAATCAAGATTCGCACCAGTTATAATTTGGCGGGAATGAGTTTTGCACCCGAAGAAATCGCGGCATCGATTGCCAAGTTTGTGCCTGGTTTTGAAATTTCTTACGAGCCCGATTACCGTCAGGCCATCGCCAACAGTTGGCCGGCTGTGATTGACGATACGGAGGCTCGCCAAGATTGGGGTTGGAAACCGGATTTCGATTTGGACAAAATGACCGAGGACATGCTCAAGAATTTGCGCTTGCAGTATGCCCAAAACGGGTAATTCAAGAAATTTTATCGAGGATTAACCGATTAGGCTGGCGTAGCCTATGGCTTTGCCTATCATGGCGGTGGTGGTGGCTCTTTCAACCATTACATTCACCAAATCTCCAATTTTGTACTCTTCACAGGGGAAAATGGTGACTGAATTTTGGTCGCTTCTGCCTTTCCAATCGAGGGTGCTTTTCTTTGAATGGCCTTCGATGAGCACAGTGACTACTTTGCCAATGTAGGATTCGTTTTTGGCTTTGGATTTGGCGTTTTGTAGGGCGATGATTTCGCTTAATCGGCGCGATTTTACTTCGTCGGCCACGTCATCTACCAACTTTTTGGCCGCGGGTGTTCCGGGTCTTTCGCTATAAATGTACATGTAGGAGAACTCGAATTCAGCCCAATCGATCAAGCTCAAGGTGTCTTGGTGTTCTTCTTCAGTTTCGCTGCAAAATCCGGCGATGATATCACAAGAAATGCCACAATCGGGGATGATGCTGCGGATCATACGAATTTTATCCATGTACCATTCGCGGGTGTAATTTCTGGACATGATTTCGAGCACACGGGTGTTACCGCTTTGCGCTGGGAGGTGGATATAATTGCACAGGTTTTTGTATTTGGCCATGGTGTGCACCACTTTCTCGTTGATATCGCGGGGGTGACTGGTACTGTATCGAATGCGCATGTGGGGCACTGCTGTGGCGCACATTTCGAGTAGGTCGGCAAAATCCACAGAACTGTCTTGCTCGTCTTGGGTGAGTTTTTTGAATTCTTTTTTGGGTCCGCCGCCAAACCAGAGGTATGAATTGACGTTTTGTCCGAGCAGGGTAATTTCTTTATAGCCTTTGTTTGAAAGGTCTAGCACTTCTCTTACGATGCTTTCTGGGTCGCGAGATCTTTCTCTACCACGGGTAAACGGCACCACGCAGAAGCTACACATGTTGTCGCAACCGCGCATAATGGATACAAATGCGGTTACTCCATTGGAGTTTAGTCGCACAGGACTCAGGTCGCCATAGGTTTCTTCCCTACTTAACAACACGTTGATGGCTCGGCCACCATCATCCACTTCGGCCACGAGTTTGGGAAGGTCGCGATAGCTATCCGGTCCGGCCACTACATCTACGAGTTTTTCCTCTTCGAGCAATTTTTCTTTGAGGCGTTCTGCCATGCAGCCGAGCACCCCAATGATGAGTTCTTTGTTGTGTTTTTTGTTGCCGCGCAGGTGTTTCAGTCTTTCTCTTATGCGTTGTTCGGCATTGTCGCGAATGGCGCAGGTATTGAGAAAAATGACATCGGCATCGAGTTCGTCGTTGGTTGAAGCGAAGCCATGCTCACCCATGATGGAGGCAATGATTTCGCTATCGCTGAAATTCATGGCACATCCATAGCTTTCGATATAAAGCTTTCTAGAGGCTGTTGCAGTGGGTGGGATTATGACTTCTGACATATTGTAACTACAAAAATACGGGCTTTTTTGTTTCTTTGCAGTGAATGAGACATTTCAACACCTTGATTTTGCTTGCCTTTGTGGCTTTTGTGGGTAGGGTATCGGGCCAGACCAAGGATTCCGATAAGGGACAGTTTTCTGGAAATTTATTGATGAATTATCAGAAATATTTGCGCGACGATAGCATCGGAGCGAATACCAAGGTATATAAGGAGAACACGGCCAGCGCGGATGCGTGGTTGTTTATGCAGTATCGCGTGAAGGGTTATTCGTTCATTGTGCGATACGATGCGTTCAATAATTCGCCGTTATTGGATCCCCAAGATGCGTATACTGATCACGGCATTGGCTTTTGGCAGGTGAACAAAAGTGTTGACAAATTGGATATTACCATGGGTTCATTTTACGACCAATTTGGTACTGGGATTTTGTTTAGGAGCTATGAACAACGTCAGATTGGTATTGATTATGCCATGCAGGGCATGCGGTTGAAGTACAACATCAACGACAAGTGGGCGATCAAGGGATTTGCGGGCAATCAGAAGGGGAACATCAAAAATCGCTTTGGCTTTGCCAAGCAAGTGATCAGTGGGATGAACATCGAAGGAAACATTCCCTTGGGGGAGATGAGCAAGTTTGGTGATTTGATTGTGGGTACATCGGCCATTAACAGAAGTTTGGACCGTGAAACGATGGATCGCTTGGTTGGTACAATCAATACGTATGATTTGGCCGAACGTTTCTATCCCAAGTACAACATGTACGGGTTCAATGGATATTTTGGTTACACCAAAGGCAATTTTGGTTGGAATGTGGAAGCCAATGTGAAGACGCCTGAAGCCATTTTGGGGATGAACGATCGCTTCAAGCTTGCGGGTGGCAACGTGCTTTATACATCGTTCAGTTGGGGTAAAGGTGGTTGGAAGCTAGGTAAGCAAAAAGCATCGATTGGGTTGAATTTGCAGGCGAGACACGTAGATAACTTTGCTTTTCGCACGGCGCCTACTGAGGCTTTGTTGAATGGGTTGGTGAGTTATTTGCCTTCAATGACCCGTCAAAACACCTATCGATTGTTGAGTCGATACAATGCACCCGGACAAGAACTTGGGGAAGATGGTATTCAGGGAGAGGTGGAATTCAAGCCGCGCAAGGGAACACAGATTTTCTTCAATGCGAGTTATGTACAGAGTTTGGCCAGCAATGGCAAGTTGAATACTGCTACCGGTGCTATGGAGGCAGAGAAACTGTTTAGCGAAAATTATTTGGAGGTGGTTCAGAAGTTGGGCAAGCACGATAAGTTGAAGCTTGGGGTACAGCGAATTCACTACAACCAAACCCGTTATGAGGATGAGCCAGAATACGTGCCAGTAGAAACGATTACACCCTTTGGCGAGTGGATGCACACCATGGACAAAGGAAGAAGTTTGCGCGTGGAGTGGCAGTATTTGAGCACAAAAAACGACCAAGGTTCATTTGCCAATTTGATGGTTGAATATTGGGCTACCAAACAGTTGAGCATTGCTGTGGGCGATATGGTGAATGTAGTACCACACCGATATGAGCGTATGATCATTGCAGATAAAGTGTTGCATTATCCCACAGTATTTGTAGGGTATACGGAGAAGAACACCGTGTTTACGTTGGCCTATTTGAAGCAACAACAAGGGGTGAACTGCTCAGGAGGTATTTGTAGAGAAGAACCCGCATTCAGCGGAATTCGATTCACAATAAGCAGCAATTTTTAAGGGTGTAATTAGGGATTATAGGTCCCAGACACGCGTGCGCCTTTCCTGGCTGTAGTTTTTGATGTTCATCCAAAAGGCGGCCACCAAATAAATGATGATGGGCGATCCAAGGGTGAAAAAACTGGCGTAAACAAATGACATGCGGACACTTTTCACCGAGATACCCATCCATTCTCCCAAATGACTGCAAACGCCGAACAGGGATTTTTCCAATGCGTATTTAATGAATTTCATGTTGTATCAAATATAGCAACTAACAATGGTGGAAAAAAAAGGTTTATGGTAAAATACTGTAATACTCTTGTAAATAACCTGTTGCCTCTTGGCTGAGCTTGCCATTGGATTCATAATGAACGATGGTTTTGGTTTCGCAGTTTTCGTATTGCAAGTATTGAGATGTGTTCTCAGGCATTGCTTTGGCTTGAATGATATGCAGATGGGGTGCTTTGGATTCTGTAGCGCGGATTTGCGTCAGTGCACGCAGTGAAAACTGGGCCTGGTTGAGGATGACTTCCAATGTGCGTTCATCTATGGGAGGATAAAGCAGAAACAGTTCGCCGTGGTGATTCAGGAGCTTGTGGCATGCAGTCAACAGCGATGCAAGGGTTAGGGTGTCTGAATGTCTTGCAAGTCTGCGGGTTTCATCAGCTGATGGCAGTTGCTGCTCAAAAAAGGGTGGGTTGCATACAATGGCATCAAAGGGCTGTGCGGGTGAATACGAAAGGACATCTGCTAGTTGGAAATGCAGTTGGGCTGGGAACGGAGAATTTTCCTTGTTTTGATTGGCTTGGACTATGGAATCTGGGTGAATATCGATGCCCGTAAATTGAATCTCCGGATGTTTTTGTGCCAGCATCATACAAAGCAGTCCGGTGCCGGTACCAATGTCAAGGACACTTTTTACTTGGAGGTTTGCATCGCCGTAGTTTGCTGATAAGGGAATCATCGCCCCGAATAGGCAGGCGTCTGAGGTTACAGGCAAAGCCACTTTGTCGTGCGCAATCGAGAATTGCTTCATGGTGAAGGGTCTTCTCGTTTTACTCATGGGTTGGGGAAGATATCGGCGATGATGACAGATTGAGGATCGGCGAAAAACTGCCATTGTTTGTGGGTGAGGGCCAAGACTTGATCGCAGTAGTTCAGCGATAATTGCAGGTCGTGGCTGCTGTATAAAATGATTTTGGACTCACTTTTTGCGAGCACTTTTAATAGGTCTAGGAATTGAATGCGTGAGGGGTAGTCAAGGAAGGCTAGGGGTTCATCGAGTAGAATTACTTCACTGTCTTGGGCCAAGCAGCGGGCGAGCATGACTTTTTGTTTCACACCGTCGCTGAGAGATCCAAAGTTCGTCTGGGTGAGGTGTGATATGCCCGTTTTTTGCATGGCTTGTTGAACGGCGTTTGCATCTTCTACACTCGGATTCCGCCAACCGTTGAGGAACCTTTGTCGGCCCGAAACAACCATGTCGTACACGGTCATTTGCTCAATATTGGGCGGGGTAGCGAGTAGGATACTGGTGAGGGAGGCACGGATTTCGGCCGTTGCTATGTGTATGTTGGTGTTGTTGACATGCACGCTTCCTTCTGTGGCGGGCTGCAATCCGCAGAGGGTTTTAAGCAACACAGATTTGCCGATGCCATTGGGCCCGATGAGCAGAACCAAACTTCCGGGCAACAGCTGCAAATGGATGTTTTGGTGCAGCTGCAGGTTGCTTTTTGGGAATCCGGTGGAAAGGTTCTGGAGTTGGAGCATGATTTACTGCCACAAAAATGCGAATTTCGGAGGGTGAATTTACAGTTAGTATTGGCAACGGAGGAGAATATTTCATCGATTCAGTCGATGGCGGATGTAATTTGGCGCGACCATTACCCTGAAATCATCGGCATGGAACAGGTAGAATATATGTTGGGGCGTTTTTATTCTACAGATGGGATGTTGCAACAGATGCGGGATGGACAGCAATTTTACCGGGTGTTGGTGGATGGGAATCCATTGGGTTTTTTGGCCATTGAGGCTCGGGGCGAGGGTAGTTACTTTTTGAACAAGTTGTACATTGACACTCGGGAGCAACGAAGGGGGTTGGGGCGTGCCATTTGGGAGGCTTTGTTGCTGTTGTTAACGGATATGCGGGCAATGCGCTTGCAGGTAAATCGCCAAAATTACAAGGCCATCAATTTTTATTTTAAGGTAGGTTTTGTGATTGAGCGGGTGGCTGATTTTGACATCGGCGATGGCTATTTTATGAATGATTTTGTGATGCTTTACCAACGTTAGGGAAATGCGTTTTTTCCTTTGGGGATGTTAGGGGGATTGGGGGGAGTTGAACTACCTTTGCGGGGTGTTAGCACTGAACGATTTTTCCTTTGAATTTGCAGGTAGATATTTGTTTAAAAATGCCTCTTGGCACATCAAGCCCAACGAAAAAATTGGGTTGGTGGGATTGAATGGAACCGGGAAATCCACCTTGTTGCGTTTGATTTCAGGCGATTACGAGTTGCGTGAAGGCACTTTTTCTAAGCCTTCCGATTTGCGGATTGGATTTTTGAATCAGGATTTGCTCAGTATGGATATCGGCGATTGTGTGCGCGATGTTGTGTTGAGTGGCAGGGATGATTTGGTACAATTGGAGAATGAAATCAATCGGTTAATCGAGAAAATTGAGGTTGAATACGATGATGTATCCATGCAGCGATTGGCCGATGCACAAGAGCGTTTTGGCGCTTTGGGAGGTTATGAGTGGCATGCCGAGGGCGATAAAATTTTGGAAGGATTGGGATTTCCCACCAGCAGTTTAACACGTTCATTGCGTGAATTTTCTGGGGGATGGCGTATGCGCGCGATGTTGGGAAAATTGCTTTTGCAAGCACCCGATTTGTTGCTGTTGGATGAACCTACAAACCACTTGGATTTACCCACCATTCAATGGTTGGAGGATTATTTGTCGAACTATGAGGGCACCTATGTCATCGTTTCGCACGATCCGTATTTCTTGGATCGCACAGTAAATCGCATTGCCGAGGTGGCGCATCAGCAGGTGTTTCATTACAAGGGCAACTACAACGAGTTTTTGGAGCAAAAGGAGGAGCGCGATGCGTTAATGATGCGCAAATACGAAAACCAACAGGATTTTATTCGTCAGCAGATGAAGTTCATTTCTCGATTCCGGGCCAAAGCCAGCAAGGCCACGGCGGTGCAGAGTCGAGTGAAAATGTTGGATAAAATTGATAAAATCGAGGTTAGACAGGATGAAAAGCGCGATTTTGATATTCGATTTAACATCCGCGTTACGCCGGGAAAGGTGATTGCCGATTTGCGGGATGTAACAAAATCTTATGGGGATTTGGAGATTTTGACACCTTCGGTTGGACAGATACTCCGGGGCGATAAAATTGCCTTGGTGGGTGCGAACGGAAAGGGAAAATCTACTTTGTTGAGAATGGTTCATGGTTCTGAGCCGTGTGGTGGTGAAATTGAACAGGGCTGGAATGTTGAATCGGCGTTTTTTGCGCAGCACCAGCTGGAGGCATTGGATTTGAAGAACGATTTGTTGACTGAATTGGGTACGGTGAGTGCAGAGTACACCGATTGGGAATTGCGCACAATTTTGGGTTGTTTCTTGTTCACGGGCGACGAGGTTTTCAAGAAGGTGAAGGTGCTTAGTGGGGGCGAAAAATCGCGGTTGGCATTGGCCAAGACGCTGATTACGCAATCAAACTTTTTGTTGTTGGATGAGCCCACGAACCACTTGGATATGTTCAGTACGTCGGTGTTGGCGGAATCCTTGATTGACTATGCAGGCAGCTGCTTGTTTGTATCGCACGATAGAACGTTTATTAGCAAGGTAGCCAACAAGATATGGTGGATTGAGGATGGTGTTTTGCGGGAATATCCTGGAACCTACGAGGAGTACAACGAGTGGGTATCGACCCGAAAAGTGGAAGATATGCGGTTGGCCAAATTGGATGATGGAAAGAAAAAAGTGGTGGCTACCCCTGTTGCTCAGTCAGCTCCGAGTAAGGATGCATCGCCCAAATCGTACAGTAAAAATGAATTGAAGAAGGTGGAAGATGCGATGAATGCAAAAGAGGCTGAAATGTTGGCGTTGGCGGAGGAAAAAATGGCATTGGAAATACAATTGCATGCCCCAGAAGTAGCTAGTGATTTCAATCAAGTAGCACGGATTACCGAGCAATATGACTCGGTGAATGCGGCCCATGCATTGGTGAAAGCAGCGTACGAACGATTGTTTGAGTCGTGGATGCTGATGCAAGAGTCTTGATATTGGCCCTGAATTTGCTAAGTTTGCTTCGATGAGTAAAAAATGGCTCCTTTTGGGATGTTTTTGGATTTTGGGTCTGTTGCCTTTGATGGCCACAACGGATAGTTCCATTCGATATACCAATGCGATCTATGAGTCTGATATTCGGACGGTTCGCGTTTACCAAAAGAGCAGCGGTTTTCCTTTCCCCATTCTCACATTGGGCTCCGATGATGGTGTCGTTTTAGAATTTGATCAAATTCGCAGCGAGCGGGATTTCTATCAATATACCCTGATTCATTGCGATGCCAAGTGGAATCCCAGTGCTTTATCGCGCACCCAAACCCTTGACGGCATGGGATATGACAACATTGAAACAGCGAATTTTAGCAATGGAACGTTGATGCAATACACGCATTATGGTGTTGCTATTCCTGGTGAGCAAACCAAACCCAAATTATCGGGTAACTATTTGCTGTTGGTATACCGCAATTTTAATGAGGCAGATATCGTGTTTTCGCGGCGGATCATGGTTCTCCAATCGCAAGGTGCGGTGAATATACAGTTATCACAGAGCAAGCAGGTAGAGTTACGCAGCACCCATCAGCAGGTGAATTTCTCTTTTATCAAGAACGATGCGTACTTTATGCCCAATGCGATGCAGGATGTGAAGGCGGTGATATTGCGCAACGGGGAGTGGATGTACGGCATTGATGATTTGAAGCCTATGTTTATCGTGGGCAATGAAATGCAATATAACCATCAGTTGGGCAATCAGATGGATGGGATGAACCAATACCGGTTTTTTGATATCCGCAGTTTTCGTAGTTCCACCGCTGGGGTTAAATCGCGCATGAACATCGCCAATCAGAAACATGTGATTTTGGTGAATGACAAATCACGACGTTTTGAGCGTTACTTCAACTGGGCCGATTATAATGGTCGGGTTTTTTACGACAACAAGGATTTGCCAATGCCGGCGGGAACGGCGTTTGAGAGCGATTATTGCTTTGTACATTTCTCGGTGCAGGCCGATGCAGAACTCAAGGAACCCGTGTATGTGTACGGTGAGATGAGCGATTGGCGGATTTTGGAATCGCACCGCATGTATTTTAATGCAGACGCGAGGGCTTATGAAGCAGTGATTCCGTTAAAACAGGGCTATTATAATTATGTTTTTGGGGTAAAGAATGAGGAAACGGGGGTGCTGGATTTTTCGCCGTTTGAAGGACAGCATAGCGAGACCGAAAACAATTACATGGTATTGATTTACCACCGAAATCCGGCCATGGGATACGACGAGTTGGTGGGTTATGGATTGAAAAATACGACCTCTCTGAAGTGAGGTTTTAATGTCCGCTCGTAACCCTGAGCATTTCCGGGCTGGTAAGTTGTTTCCAAGCTTTTTCGCTGTTGATTTGGTATAGGTACAATCCGTTATAGGTATGTCCGAGTTTCTCCAATGGCAAATTCTCCCAAATAGATTTCACGGGTATTCGGAGTTGATCAACAGGGGTCAGGAAAGTCAGTTGGTTGGGCGAAATGCGGGTAAGAAAATAGCGAGGGATTTCGTGATTGAAGGCAAAATGTTGGGGGTAGAATTCAAAGCCGTATCTCCAGTGTTTGGGGTGGGGTGATTGCGCAAGCCAGTAATTGGCGATGGGCTCACCGAGAATTTCCCCAGCGGGGAGGTGATTCAGGTTTTTGTTGAGGAATTCTATGGCGGTGTGGGGATCGCGCTGCTCCCTTTGTAACCAAGCCGCCGAATGTCTAATCGAATAAGGCAGCAGCAAACTCGTTACGAACAAAATACCGAGGATTTTGGTGGTAATTATGGATTTTTGGGAGTTTACCCATGTGGGGACTTTGACGGTTGTAAAGTCAATCGATTTCAGGTAATCGGCGATCACCAGCAATCCCCAAAAGTGTTGGATGGGATAGTATCGGTGTTGTGGTGTAAGTAGCATCATCATGGGGATTGATACCGATAAAAACAGGCAAGGAATCCAAGAAGCGAGCAAAAAGTGGGTAAAGCTGCTTCGAATTTTCCATTGGCGTATGAATAGGGCTATCGCGATGATAAAATAGGCCACGTGCAAAAAGGGTGTGTAGGGCTGTTCAATGGAGTACGGAATGAACCGGCCGACGAAAAAATCGGATATGTTTTGCAGGAGCGATTGGCTGCTGTGGTCGTCTGCCTGCATGAACAATTGGACTTTGAGATCGGTCCAATTGGGTTGAACAAGGATCCAAAACAATCCAAAAGGCAGGGCGCAACCCAACAAAAGAAGCAGTCGTTTCAGGGCCGTTTGGTTATCGCTCTGGTTGATGCCGAGCCAAGCAAGAACTAGGGCCATTGCGATCAGGGGCCATGTATAGAGGTGGGCGATGCCTAGGGTGCCGAGGATGAGTCCGATGGTGCCTATCGCCGCGGCTGAGTATTGGGTTTGCGCACGATGCCACGTTGTGATGAGGGCGGCAAAAAGCAGCAGGATGGGTGTTTCTACGCGGAGGCTTCGGGCGATTTCGCCAGTGGATTTATCGAACAGAAACAGGGCGATTAACAAGAGTGCCATGGGGGTGGCGTGGGTGTTATTGAAAATTCTGTGAATGAAGCGATAAAGAATGAGGGCGGTAGTCAGGTGAAATACAAGAAAGGGGAATCGAACGATCCATGGCGATTTGCCAAAATTGAGCCACAGGCAGTGCCATGCTTCGATGAGTGGCGGATAACTGAGAAAGTGGGTTTCTGCGCCGGGGTTGGGCCAAAGGGGTGAGCAAAATTTTTGGGTATGGTGCCAAACCAGGGCGGGATCGAGGTTTTGTATTTCGTCGTTCCAAGCGATAGGTAAACGGTCGAGGTTGATCAATCCCAACACAGCCATCAATCCCAATAGGAAGTAAATCGCGTGATTGCGAATCCAAGATTGTGAGTTTATTGGGTTGCTGTTCGAACTCACCACGGCGGGTATGGGGTTTGTTGTTTATTCGAAACGAATCAAGACGAAGTTTTTGTCTACGGCTTGTCCTTTGGTTACATGTACGGAAGCCACTGTACCAGCGGTCGGTGATTTGATGGCGTTTTCCATTTTCATGGCTTCGAGGGTGATGATTTTCTCGCCCATTTCAACGGTTTGACCAACCGATACTAATACATCGAGGACCAAACCTGGCATGGGGGCTTTGACTTCGGATATTTTCGGCACCATGGCATTTTCTAGTCCCATTGATTTGAGGAGTTCATCCATGGGTTCGGTGATTTTTGCCGTGTATTTATGGTTGTTATAGAGGATGGTAACTGTTTTGGCTAAGCGATCAACCGACAAACAGCGAACTTGGATGGTCTGGTTATTCGTTTGAAGTAAAATGGTTTGGCTGCCTTGGGGAAACAGGGTCGTTGGGTTTTGGCCTGTGGCCGTCCATTGGTTGTTTTCTTTGGCGAATTCAACGGTATGATTTTGAATTTGTACCTTCATGATTATACGTTTCGGTCAATGACAAAATTGACCAGGTGTTGCAGGGTTTGTTTGTGTTCTTTGTTGGCGGGGATTGACTCCAAAATTTCGAAAGCGCGGTCGCGGAATTCGTTCATTTTGATGCGGGCGTACGACATTCCACCGTGAACGGTGATAAATTCCACGACGTCTGCAATTTTCTGTTTGTCGTTGACATCGCTGCGCATCAATTTCTTGATTTTTTTGACATCACTGGGCGATGCTTTAGAGAAAGCGTAGATGATGGGCAGTGTGAGTTTTTTCTCTTTGATATCGAGGCCGGCGGGTTTTCCAGATTTGTTATCTCCGAAGTCGAATAGATCGTCGCGAATTTGAAAGGCCAATCCAATGGCTTCACCAAACTGACGCATTTTCTTTTGAATTTCGGTGTCTGGGGTGGTTGAGGCAGCGCCTATTTCGCAGCACGAGGCGATGAGGGAGGCGGTTTTTTGCTTGATGATTTGGAAGTACACCTCTTCGGTGGCGTTCATGAACCGGGCTCTTTCGAGTTGCAGCAATTCACCTTCACTCATGTCGCGCACGGCATTGGAAACAATTTCAAGCATATCGAAATCGCGGTGTTCCACAGCCAGGAGCAACCCACGGGAAAGCAGGTAATCGCCTACCAAAACAGCAATTTTGTTTTTCCAAAGCGCGTTGATGGAGAAAAATCCTCTGCGTTGGAAGCTATCATCAACCACGTCGTCGTGCACCAACGTTGCAGTGTGAAGCAGTTCTACGAGAGAGGCTCCACGGTAGGTTCTAATATTGATATCGCCGAAGAGTTTTGCGGAGTACATCACAAAAAGGGGGCGGATTTGTTTGCCTTTCCTTTTAACGATGTAGGTCATGATGGTATCGAGCAGCGGCACACGCGTTTTCATGCTCTGTTTGAACATGACTTCGAAGGCGGTGAGCTCTTTCTCGATGGGTTTTTTAATGGCGTCTAACGAAAGACTCATGACTTGACGCGAAGGTAATATTTTAATTGGGTGTAATGAAAATTTGGTGGTAATTTGCTGATATGAAACAGCGATTGGCATTGGCGATGGTTATTTTGACCTTGGGGGGCTGCGGAATGTTTGGCGAAGGCAAAAAGAATATGAACGAAAAGCAGGGGACTAATAAGGCTTCGGGTGGTTTGGCGATTGACATTGTTGACAATGTGAACAGTGAGTTATGGCGCTTGCACCCAGCGCTAAACTACTTAAAAAGCGAATTGGGTGGAATGGCATTGGCCCAGGGGTTGTACCAAGGGGGCGATAGCACGGTGAAGGCGGATGCCGCTTTATTTTGGCAGGAAATTGAGCAAGAATACATGACTTATGAGCCCAATGTGGATGTGATCAAGGCATTGGATTCTGTGTTGCGATTGCAGCATGATGCGATGGCGGGCAAGCCGGCACGGATTACGTTGATGATGATCGGCGGCAATTGGTGTTCGGATACACGGGTGGGATTGCCGCGGTTGTGTAAGGTGTTGGACGTGTTGATGGCGAGTACCGAGGGCAATGTGGTGAGGAACCGCGAGGAGTTGGAATATGCGGGCGTTGTGATTAGGATGGATTATCGCCGGGTGAATCGCGACAAGAAACTGATTGATGGCGCCTTGGCTGGGGAGGTATACTTTGGTCAAAAGTCGGTGGTGATAGGCCGCGTACCGGAGTTATGTGTGGCACATTCTTGGAAATCTGTTCCGTCGCTTGGCGGTAATCCCGATGTAGATTTTGCGACGGAAATTTTGTATGTGGGTAGTATTGTAGAAACGCCCCAAGTGAGTTGGGAGGCAGATTTGTTGTCGCTATTGAAAAAACCTTAAGGTTTGTTTTCTTAACCTTACTTGGTGTTGGTTAACGAAAGATCAAGGGAACTTGATTTATTGTTACGGGCTCGGCTTTCCAGAGGGTACAAAAGTGCGCGATGGTTGAGGCCTTACTGCGTTGGAAACTTCTGGCTTTGGTGTAAAGTGTGGTGAAAAGTGCCACAAGTGTCATGAGCAACAACCATGCGGGTATTGTTTGGGGGTATATCGCTTTGAAAAGGACCAAGTGGTTGATAAGAAACACGAAACAGGCCAAGATGAGCAATACGAAAAGCAAGAAGATACGTCGGTGTTGCCATGCTCCCAATTGTATTAGTACATAGATTTCGTTTTCAGAACCCCGAATTTCTCCTGTGCAAAAATTGACCAAGGCTTTATTTTGGGCGATGGTTTCGAGGGTGAAATCTTGGGAGGAAACTTCTCCATAAAACAGGCGTGGCTGATCACTGGTGCGCTTGAATTCGGCATCGGACAGAAAGGTCTGATCCACGAGGTTTTCAGCAACTTGGTTTCTATTGAGTGCAGTTTTAAAAAACTGCGATTTGAAGGGGTAGAATAGCATGGAATTAATATTGACCGCTGTCTGACTGGAGGGTGTCGGGATCACACAAAACGGCAATACTTTTCCGCTTTTTGTGCTTGCGATGATACAATTCTTGTAGTAGGACACCCATAGTACAAAGAAAGGGAATTTTCTTGGGAAGATGGTTGGGTGGACAACGCAGCACACTTTTTTTTGGTGGGGAGCCTATGTCTAAAAAAAACGAATTTCTAATCAATTAGTAGTCAACGCAATACGTGTAAACCCTTGCTACTGTTGGGCTTGCGTTTTTTCAACATCCTAAACCCCAATTTTACAAGGGTTTTGCTCAATTATGTGGAAAACATGATTGGGTGGGATATGATTGGGGGGATAGATTTGCTATTCACAAGAAACTTTAAAATCATCATTTTTAACCAAACCCAATAGATTCGCTATGAGCCAGCAAACAGTAAACACAAAGGGATTGAATTTCTCCCGCATGAACACCGCCGATGGTGTATCACCCTACGACCAGTTTAAGTACGATTATCGTACCTCAGTAATCAAGAAACCCGATGGAAGCATCGTGTTTGAAATGAAAAATGTTGAAGTACCTGAAGGATGGAGTCAGGTAGCTACAGATATTTTGGCTCAGAAATATTTCCGCAAAGCGGGGGTACCACAAGCGGATGGCAGTTTGGGAAGCGAAACCTCGGTAAAACAGGTGGCTCATCGTTTGGCAGACTGTTGGAGAACTTGGGGTGAAAAACATGGATATTTTGAATCGGCGGCGGATGCACAGGTTTTCTATGATGAATTGATCTATTCTTTGTTAAACCAGGAATCGGCTCCCAATTCACCACAATGGTTCAATACAGGCTTGCACAATAGCTATGCCATCACTGGCAAGCCACAAGGACACTACTACGTAGATCCTGATACAGAAAAATTGATGAAGAGTACCTCTGCTTACGAGCGTCCTCAGCCCCATGCTTGCTTTATCTTGTCGGTAGATGATGATTTGGTGAACGAAGGTGGAATCATGGATTTGTGGGTGCGTGAAGCGCGTATCTTCAAATATGGTTCAGGTGTTGGTACCAACTTCAGCAAGGTTCGTGGATCAGGCGAAAAGTTGAGCGGTGGTGGAACCAGTTCTGGTTTGATGAGTTTCTTGCGCATTGGAGACCGCTCAGCGGGTGCTATCAAGAGCGGTGGAACTACCCGTCGCGCAGCCAAAATGGTTTGTTTGGATTTGGATCACCCAGATGCCATGGAGTTTATTCAGTGGAAGAGTACAGAGGAGCGCAAGGTAGCGGCTTTGATTGCTGCTGGATACTCTAACGATTACGAGGGTGAAGCATATAATACAGTAAGCGGACAGAACAGTAACAACTCTGTGCGGATTCCGAACAAGTTCTTCCACAAATTGGAAAAGGGCGAAGATTGGGAATTCATTGCTCGTTCAACCGGCGAGGTGATGAATACCAAGCCATCAAAAGAAGTTTGGGACGCCATTGGTGATGCTGCATGGTCATGTGCGGATCCTGGTGTACAGTACGATGATACCATCAATGAGTGGCATACCTGTCCAGAAGGCGGAAGAATCAACGCTTCTAACCCATGTTCTGAATACATGTTCTTGGATAACACGGCTTGTAACTTGGCTTCTTTGAACTTGAGAAAGTTCTTCCACGAGGATAGCAAAACCTTTGATATGGAGAAATTTGAGTACAGTGCCCGTTTGTGGACCACTGTATTGGAAATTTCTGTGTTGATGGCACAGTTCCCATCGAAAGAAGTAGCACAATTGAGCTATGACTATCGCACATTGGGATTGGGTTATGCCAACTTGGGTTCTGTATTGATGAGCGCCGGAATTCCTTATGATTCTTCTGAGGCTACAGCGATTTGCGGAGCGGTTACAGCGATATTGACTGGTACAGCGTATGCTACCTCTGCTGAGATGGCGGCTGTGAAAGGTCCATTCCGCATGTACGAAAAGAACAAGAAACACATGTTGCGTGTTATCCGCAACCACAGATACGCAGCCTACAACACACCTTTGGCATTCGAAGGCTTGGGTATCAAACCCTTGTGCTTGGACGAGAAGCATTGCCCGGATTATTTGTTAAAGGCTGCCTGCAACGCTTGGGATAAGGCCGTGCAGTGGGGTGAGAAATACGGATTCCGCAATGCACAGTCTACCGTTATCGCGCCAACAGGAACCATTGGGTTGTTGATGGATTGCGATACCACTGGTATCGAACCTGATTTCGCGCTGGTGAAATACAAGAAGTTGAGTGGTGGTGGATACTTCAAAATTGTAAACCAAACTGTGCCTGTGGCATTGAAGCATTTGGGTTACGATGTGAAGCAAACGCAGGACATCGTAGATTATGCAAAAGGACATCAAACATTCAAAGGTGCTCCCCACATCAACCACGACAGCTTGACGGCTTTGGGCTTCAATGATGCTGATTTGGCGAAATTGGAATCAGAGGCGCCTATGGCTTTTGAAATTGGATTTGTATTCAACCAATATTCTTTGGGTGAAGATACATTGAAGCGTTTGGGCTTTGATTCAGCGCAATACAACAACCCACGTTTCAACATGTTGCAAGCTTTGGGCTTCACCAGAGAGCAAATTGCAGCGTGTAATGATTACGTGGCGGGTACAATGACCATTGAAGGTGCCCCTCATTTGAAAGAAGAGCATTATTCAGTATTTGATTGCGCCAACAAGTGTGGAAACAAAGGGGTTCGTTTCATTCATGCCAATGCACACATTCGCATGATGGCCGCGGCTCAGCCTTTCATTTCTGGTGCGATTAGTAAGACGATCAACTTGCCAAACGAAGCTACTGTTGAAGAAATCAAAGAGTGCTACCACTTGAGTTGGACATTGGGATTGAAGGCAAACGCCTTGTATCGCGATGGTTGCAAGTTGAGTCAGCCTTTGAGTAACAAATCTGAAACCGCGGAGGAAAACAAAGAAGAAACGGCTTCAGCAACCACCGATAGTGCAGCAGCACCGAAGGTTGCAAGTGTGGGTGAATTGACTCCTGAGATGGTATTGGAAGCGGCTAAGCGCATTTTGAGCGAGAGTCCTGATACCAAATTCAAGCGTCAGTTGTCGAACATCGTTGAGAAGAAGCGCTTGCCAAACCGCAGAAATGGATTCACACAAAAAGGTCGCGTGGGTGGTCAAACCATCTTCGTCCGCACGGGTGAATACGACGATGGAACATTGGGAGAGATCTTCATTGATATGCACAAAGAGGGCGCGAGCTTCCGCAGTTTGATGAACTGTTTCTCAATTGCGGTATCGGTTGGTTTGCAGTATGGTGTGCCTTTGGAGGAGTTTGTAGACAAGTTTGCGTTCACTCGTTTTGAGCCAAGCGGTATGGTTGAGGGACATCCTAACGTAAAGAATGCCACTTCAATAGTGGATTATATCTTCCGATTGTTGGGCTTTGAATATTTGCGCAGAGAGGATTTGGTACAGGTTAAGCCAAGCGATTTGCGTGCACCTGATTCGGTAGAGGCCCCTGTGGTGAGCGAATTCCGTCCGGTATTCAATCCAGAGCCAGTGCCAGCGGTTGCTGCAGCACCTACGGCTTTGAACAGTGAGCCATTGCCAAGCAAGTTCGACATGCAGGATCACATGAGAGAGATTCAGAGCGATGCACCGGCTTGTAACGTTTGTGGACATATTACTGTGCGCAGTGGTACTTGTTACAAGTGTTTGAACTGTGGAAACAGTTTGGGCTGTAGTTAAGAAAAACATATCTCGGCGGGATAGAATTGTTCTGCAGGAGTGAAATTTAGGGGTCCCCCCGGCGGCGTAGCCGCCGGGGGGACTTTCGTTTAAAAATTTTCCCAATCCCCCACCCCAAAAAAATTAACTTTGTAATCATTATTTATGGCTTTCGAAAAAGTAAAACGCAGCGAGAATTACAGTGAATGGTATAACAACTTGGTCAAAAATGCCGACCTAGCTGAACACAGTGCCGTTAAAGGTTGTATGGTCATCAAACCCTATGGCTATGCCATTTGGGAAAAAATGCAACGACAACTCGATGACATGTTCAAAGAAACAGGTCACGTGAACGCCTATTTCCCGTTGTTTGTGCCCAAAAGCTTGTTCGAAAAAGAGGAGAAAAACGCAGAGGGTTTCGCCAAGGAATGTGCCGTGGTAACCCACTATCGCCTCAAAGCCAATCCCGATAAACCCGGACACCTCATGGCCGATCCCGATTCCAAACTGGAAGAAGAACTCATCGTTCGTCCTACCTCTGAAGCCATCATTTGGAATACCTACAAAAACTGGATTCAAAGTTACAGAGACCTCCCCATTTTGATCAACCAATGGGCCAACGTGGTGCGATGGGAAATGCGCACACGATTGTTCTTGCGTACTGCAGAGTTTTTGTGGCAGGAAGGACATACAGCGCACGCCACCAAGGAGGAAGCATTGGTGGAAGCGCGCAAAATGTTGGAAGTGTATGCGGAATTCGCCGAGACTTTCATGGCTGTACCTGTAATCAAAGGCGTCAAATCAGAAAAGGAGCGTTTTGCGGGTGCCGATGATACCTACTGTATCGAAGGCATGATGCAAGATGGAAAGGCGTTACAAATGGGAACGAGTCACTTTTTGGGACAGAATTTTGCGAAGGCTTTTGATGTGAAATTTCAGAGCAAGGAGGGCAAGCTGGAATATGTTTGGGCGACGAGTTGGGGGGTTTCGACCCGTTTGATGGGAGCACTGATAATGACGCACAGCGATGATGAAGGATTGGTATTGCCACCCAAATTGGCACCGATCCATGTTGTAATTGTACCTGTATACCGCAGTGAAGAGGATTTAGAGAAAATCAAAGAGGCTATGAAGCCGCTATCGGCCCAGTTGAAAGCGAGCGGATTAACCGTAAAGTTCGACGATCGGGATACGTACAAGCCCGGATTCAAATTTGCCGAGTGGGAATTGAAGGGCGTGCCGGTGCGTTTGGCTGTGGGTATGCGTGATTTGGAATCAGGTTCGGTGGAAGTTGCACGGAGGGATACCAAGGAGAAGTTTGTGGTAGCGATGGATTCACTTCACGAAAGAATTCTTGGATTGATGGATGAAATTCAAGCCAATTTATTTGAACGTGCTGCAGGATATCGGGCTGAGAAGACCCACGTGGTGAACAGTTGGGATGAATTCTTGGATGTAATCAACGTGAAAGAGGGGTTTGCATTGGCCCATTGGGATGGTACCGGCGAAACCGAGGAGAAGATCAAGGAATTGACCAAAGCCACCATTCGTTGTATCCCGTTGGATCAGGAAACTGAGGCAGGAAATTGTGTGTTAACAGGCAATCCAAGCCAAGGCCGGGTTGTGTTCGCCAAAGCGTATTAATTTTCCTTGGAGGAGAGATAGGCTTGCGTGAAAATCGCGCCTAAAATGAGACTGGTACCCAGGTAAAACCACAGGTTCAAATCTTCATTTTCTTTAAAAATCAGCGCACCCAATACAATGCCGTAGATGGGTTCAAGGTTCACTGTGAGGTTTGCTGTAAACGCAGAGAGTTGTTTGAGCGCGTAGGTGCCCAAGTAAAAGGTGAGGTTGGTGCAGAGAAGGGCTAGCAGGCCAATCCAAATAAAATCCCAAGGACCGGTGCGTAGGTTCTGTAGGTTGAGCGCATCCATGTTGAGCGTTGGAAATGCTTGGTAATCGCCCATGGGGAAAAGCAGGATGATTAGGCTTAGAAAAATGGCACCCGACATCATTTCTATGGTTGAGATGGCCAAAGTGGGTGCGGTGGTAATGTGTTTTTTATTGAGGGTGGTGAAGGTGGCGGCAAGTGCTGCGCTCACAATACCCGTGATGATGGCCCATCCGTAAGACAAATTGGGTTGTGCGGCTGTGGCGGCGGGTTGAACGGGAAGGGAGAAGTAAATCAAGACGATGCCGAGCATGACAATCAATCCCATGAGGATATCGCGGAGTGAATAGGGTTTTCTGAGGATGGTGGGTTCGATGATGGCTGCGAAAAAGGAGGCGGACCCAAGGCAGGCGAGGGTAATGGAAACAGAATTTCCCAATTTTATGGACCCGTAAAAGGTAATCCAATGGGCGCAAACGATGAGGCCGATTCCTGCGAAGTTTAGGGTGGTTTTTAGGGAGAGGGATTTGAGTTGTTTCCAGACCGCGGGGATCAGCAAATAGATAGCTGCTGTGATGGCCATGCGGTGCCAAACCAGGTACAACGAACCATAAGAGATGAGTTTACCAAGGATGGCGGTGAACCCCCACAGAAACACCGCGCTATGAAGAGCAATAAAGGCTTTGGTGCGGGGCGTAGTGTTGGTTGGCATACCCTGTTAAAAAATCAAGGCCGCTGATTAAAGCGGCCAGGATGTTGGTATATAAAAGCGCGTAACAGTTGGCGTTATCGAAATAACCGATAACACTACAAATATATTAAATCGGCATGAAAATGCAAAAAAATCTAATTGAATTTTCCTTTGTAACGATCCTTGATTTCGTTCACAATGGTTTTCAATTCTTGTTCTTTGTCTTTGTTCATCACGAGCAAAACTTCATCGGATTCAACAATAACGATGTTATCGATTCCGTTCACCACAATCAGCTTCTGTGAGTTATTAAAAATCAAACTATCAGAAGAATTATAGACGTGAACATGCTTGCCGATAATGGCGTTGTTTTTATCATTTCGTTCTGAAACGTCCCACAAACTTTTCCATGTGCCAAGATCGTTCCATCCAAAATTTGCCGGCATTACAAAGACTTCACTCTCTTTTTCCAATACTCCATAGTCGATACTGATGCTGGGTGTGAGGGAATAGGCCTGTTCCAATTGTTGAGGGTAATTGGCACTGAGGGTATCTACGTCTGCGAAAATCTGGTGGATTTCTGGGATGTGTTTTTCAATACTCTTGTTGATGGCTTTCATGCTCCACACGAAAATACCGGCATTCCAAAGGAATTCACCGCTTTCCAAGAAGCTCTTGGCGATTTCTTCACTGGGTTTTTCGGTAAAGGTCTTCACGCGGTGTAAGCCACTGCCGTCGAGTTCTGGATTGAATTGTATGTATCCATAGCCGGTATCAGGACGCGTGGGTTTGATACCCAATGTCACCAGTGCTTCGTGCTGGGCAGCGAAGTTCATGGCGTGTTGTGCAGTCTCGATAAAGGCCATCTCATTGCTAATCAGGTGATCGCTGGGAGCAACCAAACAAACCGCATCGGGATTTTGCTGTGTGATATGACGGTTGGCCAAGGCAATGCAAGGAGCGGTATTTTTTGCCAAGGGTTCATGCAATATCTGGTTGAGGTGCATTTCGGGGATGTGGGCTTGCACCAGGGGAACATAATCGGTATTGGTAACCACATAAATGTTCTCTTTGGGCACCATATGGGTAAAACGGTTGTAGGTCTGTTTAATGAGCGATTCGCCCGTTCCCATAATATCAATGAATTGCTTAGGGAAACTCTTCTTGCTCACAGGCCAGAATCGACTACCGATTCCGCCGGCCATGATCAACACGTAATGGTTCTTGTTTGGGCTCATAGAATGCCTTCTCTATAAAGGTCGTGCAAATGTACAACGCCAAAGTAAATACTCTGTTGCGTTACAAGGATTTGGGTGATTTTCTTCTCTTGCATCAACGCGGCGACTTCGGTTGCCATGGCATCATGCGGCACGGTGATGGGATTTTTACCCATGATTTCATTGGCCGTTAGCTGTTCAAAACTGCTGTGATTTTCGAGCATCCTTCGGATGTCGCCGTCGGTCACAACCCCCAAAACACATTGGTTTTCATCAACTACAGCTGTGGCGCCTAATCGATTTTTGGTGATGGTGAGTATGACTTCTTTCCAGGGCGTGTTGGGTAAAACAGCGGGCTTGGCATTTTGCTGGGCGATACTGCCACATTGCAAATAGAGCTTTTTTCCTAATGCGCCCCCAGGATGGTATTTGGAGAAATCGTGGCTATTGAATCCCCGCATTTGGATCAGCGCTATGGCCAGGGCATCGCCCATTAACAATTGGGCTGTGGTGCTGGTTGTAGGGGCGAGGTTGTTTGGACAGGCCTCCTGGTCAACCGTTGTGTTGAGGATGTAATCGGCTTGAAGGGCCAATTGACTTTGGATGTTGCCAACCATGGCTACCAAAGGGTTGTTGTTGCGTTTGAGCAAGGGCGCCAGGGATTGAATTTCGGGGGTATTTCCACTTTTTGAAATGGCGATAACCACGTCGTGGGGCTGTATCATGCCTAGGTCGCCGTGAATTGCATCGGCCGCGTGCATGAACAAGGCAGGCTGTCCGGTACTATTCATGGTAGCCACGATTTTCTGGGCGATAATGGCACTTTTGCCAATGCCTGTGAAAATGGCGCGACCTTTTTGTTGCAGGAGCAACGCAACAACGGCCGCAAACTGATCGTCGATAAACTCGGTCAAGTTTTGCAGCGATTGTAGTTCGCGACGAATTGCTTCTCGACCATGAGATTGGATGAGTTGGGCGTTGTTATCTGTAGAAGACATGAGAATTAATTGCAAATTAACCGAAAATTCTTCGAGCGGTTATAAAAATCGCAATTCTCAGTGCAGCGTTGCAATTTTCTTTGTAACTTCACACAATGGTTTTGGCAATTGCGCAAACAATAACCCCCTCATTTAACTAAATTATGCAGTCTGCGGCGGTCGCTCCCAAGTTGGAGCCAAGAAAGGTTTTGAAGGAGTTTTTCGGTTTTGATGGTTTCAAGGGAAATCAGGAGGCTGTTGTGAATAGTATTTTGGCTGGTGAGGATTGCTTTGTGATCATGCCAACGGGTGCGGGTAAATCAATGTGTTATCAGCTACCTGCCGTTATGATGGAGGGTACGGCCATTGTGATATCTCCGTTGATTGCGCTCATGAAAAACCAGGTAGACAATATCCGTGGATTCGCGCAAAAAAGCTCCTTGGCACACTTCCTGAATAGCTCTCTTACAAAATCTGAGCTGAATCAGGTGTTTGAGGATATGTTGAGCGGGGAAACCAAGTTGTTGTATGTAGCACCCGAGACATTAAAAAAAGATGAGACCATCGACTTGTTGAAACAGGTCAAAATATCATTTGTGGCGGTGGATGAGGCACACTGTATCTCAGAGTGGGGACATGATTTTCGTCCTGAATACCGACGGATTAAGCAGATGGTGAAATCCATTGACGATGTGCCGGTTATGGCCTTGACAGCTACGGCTACACCCAAAGTACAGCAGGATGTTCAGAAGAATCTGGGGATGATGTCATCCAACTTGTTCAAGAGTTCGTTCAATCGATCCAATTTGTTCTATCAAGTTAGGCCCAAGGGTAGGAAAGACATCGTACATAAAGAGATTATTTCATTCATCAAAGCCCGACCCAACAAGAGCGGTATCGTGTATTGTTTGTCGCGCAAGAAGGTGGAGGAAATCTCGGAAATGTTAAACATGAATGGGATCAAAGCATTGCCCTATCATGCGGGGTTGGATTCCAAATTAAGGGGTCAGCACCAGGATGCTTTTTTGATGGAGGATTGCAATGTGATTGTGGCCACCATCGCTTTTGGAATGGGTATCGATAAACCAGATGTTCGGTTTGTAATTCACTATGATGTACCCAAAAGTTTGGAGGGATACTATCAAGAAACAGGTCGCGGCGGTCGCGATGGTTTGCAAGGCGATTGTTTGTTGTTTTACAATCCTTCAGATATCGAGAAACTGGAGAAGTTCATGAAGGACAAACCCGTGGCGGAGCAAGAAATAGGCAGTTTATTGATTGCGGAAACGGCGGCATTTGCCGAGAGCAGTCACTGCAGACGGAAGTTGTTGTTGCATTATTTTGGCGAGACATTTAATGAGACCGATTGCAATAAAATGTGTGACAACTGTGCCAATCCAAAACCCAAAGAAGAGGTTACGGCGGTGTTGACGCAGATGTTAAAGGCCATCGCCAATTTGAAGAGCGAGTTGGGAATGAATCACTTGGTGAATTATTTTGTAGGAAAGCGCATCGATAGCATCCGTGATTACGGTCATGATTTGTTGCCTGAATTTGGTTTTGGCAAGGAGAGGGACAAGTTGTTTTGGAAATCTCTAATGCGTTTGGCCATCGTGCACGGTTACTTGAACAAAAACATCGAGAAATATGGGTTGATGAGTATTTCTGAAGCGGGAGAATCTTATGTAAAGTCGCCTCAATATCATGAGATGGCTGTGGATGTAGAATTTGATCACGTGAATGATGAAGACTTTGAGAACTTCAAAGCTGAGAGCATATGCGACGAAGAGTTGTTTGGTCACCTCAAGGATTTGCGTAGAAAAGTAGCCAAAGATTTATCGCTTCCTCCATACGTGATCTTTCAAGATCCGAGCTTAGAGGATATGGCCATCAAATACCCCATGAACATTGAGGAATTGGGTAATATCAATGGTGTAGGAAAGAACAAAGCACAGAAGTTTGGCGAGCCCTTTGTCTCGTATATCGCTGAATTTGTCAAAGAACATCAGATAGAACGTCCCCAAGATATTGTTCTCAAGGGAAATTCAGAACGTTCAGCCAAGCGGGTTAACATCATTTTGAACATCGATAAGAAGGTAGACTTGCCAGACATTGCTAAACAGTTGGGTATTTCATTTGATGATTTGTTGCATGAGTTGGAGCAGATTGTGAATTCAGGCACAAAATTGAACCTGCGCTATTTCATGAATCAGTTCTTGGACGATGAATTGCAGGCCGAAGTATTGGCTTATTTCAAAACCACAGACGAGGCAAACATTGATGAGGCGGTGGCATATTTTGAGGGCGACTTCAGCCACGAGGAATTGGAACTTATGCACATCCAATTTCTTAGCGATGTAGGCAATTGAGTTTGGTGCTTGTGAAATGTGCGGAGCCTGTTGTTATTTTGCATAGTCCCGCAAACGAAAATCATTGAGCACACAGCCCACTTTTGAACAAGTTTACAAGAAGTACAGACCGGCTTTGATGCAGTTTGCTTATTCCATTACCCGGAGTACACCGGATGCAGAGGAGGTAGTAAATGATGTGTTTATCGCCATTTGGGAGCGACATCAAGATTTGTTGGGGTTGGAAACGCTCAAGAGTTATTTGTTTCGTGCGGTAAAGAACCGTAGTTTGAACCAGATCAGTCGGAATCGCTTGCCGTTCGATGAAATGCGCGAAGAAATGCCCGTGCCGAGCAAAGAATTTAGTGCATTGGATCAAATGGAAGCCAAGGAATCGAGTGAAAAGATTACGGCTCTGATTGATAAGTTACCCACCAAGTGCAAGCAAGTTTTTTTATTTAGTCGTGTTCATGAATTGAGCTACAAGGAAATAGCGGAATTGATGGACATATCGCCCAAAACCGTTGAAAACCAAATTGGGTTGGCTTTGAAGTTTTTGAAAGAAAATTATTGAGGGTTGACCACGCGCTCGTAAACGGCTTCGTATTGCAAAAGGATGGTCTTCAAATCGAAATTATGGGCTTGAAGTAAAGCGTTTTTGCGGAAGGTTTTGAGCATTTCGGGGTCTGTGAGCAGGGTAATGGCATGTTGTGCCATGCTATCGACATCGCCAACATTAGACAAGAAACCGGTAACACCGTGGACATTGACTTCTGGTATACCACCAGCATTTGTGCTAATGACGGGTACTTCGCAGGCCATCGCCTCCAAAGCGGCCAAACCAAAACTCTCGGATTCAGAGGGGAGTACAAATAAATCGCCAATGCTTAGAATCTCTTCAATGGCCTCTTGTTTGCCCAAAAAGGTGACCCAGTCGCAGGTGTTGTGTTCGCGACAAACTTTTTCTATGTGTGAACGCTCTGGACCATCGCCGATGAGCAATAATTTGGCGGGAATCTCTTTGATGATGCGACTAAAGATGGCGACAACGTCTTCCACCCGTTTTACTTTGCGGAAGTTGGAGGTATGGATGATGATTTTTTCGCCATTGGGTGCGATCATTTGCTTGAAATGCTCGCGGGGCTTTTTATTGAATCGGTTGAAGTCAATGAAGTTTGGAATGACATCGATGGGTCTGTTGATATCAAAATGTTGGAGGGTTTCCTCTTTCAGTTTATTTGAAACGGCGGTTACGGCATCGGATTGATTGATGCTCCAACTCACCACGTGTTCATAGGTAACTTCCCTGCCAACGAGGGTGATGTCGGTTCCGTGTAAGGTTGTAACTACCGGTATGTGGATGCCTTTCTGCGCCAGAATTTGTTTGGCAAGCAATGCGGCGGAAGCGTGGGGTATGGCGTAATGCACGTGCAGCACATCGAGGTGGGCCGATTGAACGATATCAACCATTTTGCCAGCGAGGGCAGTTTCATAGGGTGCATACTCGAACAGTGGGTACTTAGCGATGTTTACCTCGTGATAAAAGACATTTTCGCTGAAAAAATCGAGCCGCGCGGGTTGATTATAACTGATGAAATGGACTTCGTGTCCTTTGTTGGCGAGTGCTTTCCCTAACTCCGTTGCCAACACACCACTTCCACCAAAGGTGGGATAACAAACTATTCCTACGCGCATGATTACAGTAACAAAGTTCCATAAAAAATGTAGGTTTGTGGAGGAAATTTATTTGCGATTGTAATGGATGTTTTTACGGATGAGTACTTCATGGCAAAGGCCCTTGAATTGGCCTTACAGGCCTTCGATGATGAGGAGGTTCCCATCGGGGCGATTGTGGTACATGAAAACAAAATCATTGGCAAGGGATACAACCAAACGGAGCGATTGCAAGATGTAACGGCGCATGCGGAGATGTTGGCGGTGACGGCGGCATCAAATGCGGTGAACGGCAAGTACCTGGATAGCTGTACGCTATACGTGACCATTGAGCCATGTCTGATGTGTGCCGGGGCGATTCAATGGGCTCGGTTGGGCCGGGTTGTTTGGGGTGCATCGGAGCCAAAATTTGGCTTTAGCCGTTTGGATCCCAAATTATTGGGTAAAACAGAAACCTTAGGCGGTGTGATGGGTGAACAGTGTAGCGATGTAATGAAGCGATTCTTCAAATCCCGTCGAAAGTGACCTCGAAGGATGCACATAGATTGGTGCTTGTCCAATTGCAGTGAATGGATTTACAAGTACGCTAAAAGTGAATTACGGGAGCTTTTCGTAGCAGCCCAAATCGGGCAGTGATTTTCGGGTTTTGCCCAAGATGTCTGTTGTAACCGGCGTACCAAAAGTTGCCGCTTTTTTATAGGCAGCTGAAGTGGAATCAATGTGATAATTGCCCCGATCGGTATCCACAAATTTGGGGTCTTTGTTTAATGTATTGGGTTTTGTGAGAATGCTATTGGGGTTTTGCGATTTGAGCAGGTTGTTTTCGAGATCAAACACAAACGGCGATAGGTTGGTTTGATCAATTTCAAGTTCTTCCTTATTGTATCCAAACACGATGGAATTGTTCATCGCACACGATAAAGGTGCATGCTTTAGCAGGGTTCCATTGCCATTTCTGAGGGTGTTGGTTACTGCGAAATGACCATCGTTCCGCGCAGATATGCCTGAGTATTCAGCGAATGTGCAGTGATTGAAGTTGTAATTTCCACCGAGCAAACCCAGAAACGTATAGGATCCTGCATCGGCAAAAAGACAATTCATGGCTTTGATATGGGCTGTAATTCCAAGCATGCAGGCTTGTCCGCAGTATTGAATACGGGTACTGTTCATGACCAAATTGTCGTTGCCATTCACTGGCAGAGAATCTACCCTCACACCGATGGTGGCATTGGTGATGTCAGCGTACTGAATGTTGTTGTTTGTACTACCTACTAGGAAGTGAATACCACCCCATTGGTTGGCGAGGAATTGGGTTTCCCATACGGGTTTATCGCCGCGAATACTCACGCGTTTGTTGGCATTGCCATTGATATTCAGGGTGCCCCCAATGTAAATACTACTTTGTGCGCTGGCAAATACTTGAACACCAGGGTTCATGGTCATGGTTGTACCCTGTGTAACGCCCATGTAGCCTACAATGACATAGGGTTTGCCGTTGTCGGTCCAAGTGATGTTCTGATCAAAGATGGTATCGTGGTAGTAATTGGCGTCCCACCCGTATGCCGCGAGTTTGGTGTTCTTGATTTCGCCATTGATTTCAGATTGTAGCGAATCGAGCACAATCACGGGTAGCGTTGTATTATTGGGCTCGAGTTTGCATTGCACAAAGATGAAAACAGAGTCTTTGGCGCCGATTTCAATACCGCGAAATTCAATGCCCGATTCCCCGTCTATGGAAACACGAAACTGGGATTGCGCGCCGCCAGCTAGTGTGAAATTGGCTTTAACGGGCAGATTTTCGGGGTTTTTGATGGAAACAATTTTGGTCACAGAAATGGGATAGGTGGAACCAGGCTTGCGCGTGAAGACCGTATCAAACCACACTGTATCTTGGCTAAAGGCCAGCGTGTTTTTTTCGTTATAAAATCGTTCGGCACGGCATCCCATTAACCATGAAGCAATGAACAACAACAACAATCCCAAGGCAGAAGTAAAAGCTTTGTTTGGCATGATTGAAGTGGCTGAATGTGTTTTGAACATGGGGTCTGGGTTATTCAAAGATATCTTCGTTATTGAGGATTCCCAAGTAACTGAGGTACCGTTCTTCAGCGATATCGCCAGCCCTCACTGCGGCAAGTACGGCGCATTCAGGCTCATGGGTATGCTGACAATCGTTGAATTTACACGCGTTCAAGTAGGGACGCATTTCTGGGAAATACTGACAGATTTCATGGGGTTCAAAATCAACCACACCAAAATCGCGAATTCCAGGGGTATCGATAATTTGGGTGCCATCAGACAGGGTGAACATTTCGGCGAATGTAGTTGTGTGGCGACCTTTGTCGTGGTGATTGGAAATTCTCCCTACGCGGGCGTTGGCTTCGGGGAAAACGGCATTGAGCAGTGTGCTTTTACCCACGCCACTATGTCCCGCCAGTAACCAGCGCTTACCTGTAAGCATATTGGCAAAGGGATTGAGTGTTTCAGGGTTTTTTGCAGAGCCCATCATCAATGTGATATTGGCATTGCGGTAAATGTGTTGGATATCGGCCAAAAAACCGGCAGCATTATCGCCCAAGAGGTCCATTTTATTGAAGAAAACCGCTGCGGGTACTTGATATGCTTCACATGTGAGGATAAAACGATCAATAAAACCCAGGGAGGTTCTGGGTGCGAATAAGCTGGCAATTAGGGCTGCACCATCGAGGTTGGTGGCCAGGATTTGTCGGCGCGAGCTCAGTTTATTCGACCTACGAATGAGGTAATTGTTTCGGTTCTCCACTTTTGAGATGGAGGCGGTATCAGGGTAATTGGCATCGGCTTGCATTTCCACACGATCGCCCACGGCCACGGGGTTGCTGGTATCGAGGTCGTTCAAACGCAATTTCCCTCGGGTCCGCGCCATCCACACCTTTCCATCATCGGTTAGTACTTGGTACCAACTGCCGGTGGATTTGGTGACGGTTCCCTGCATGGTTAGAAGATGGCTTCGCAGATTTTTTTGGTTTGGGTACTTTTACCCATGGTATAAAAATGCAACACGGGCGCACCCTTTGCCATTAGGTCTTTGCACTGTGCGATGGCCCACTGCACCCCAATTTCCGCGATAAGCTTATCGTCTTTGCACTGGTCAATTTCGTTTGATAGTGCGAAGGGGATATCCATGTGGAATATTTTGGGCAATACATACAATTGTTTGCGCGTTGTGATGGGTTTGATGCCGGGAATAATGGGCACATTGATTCCGGCGGCCCTGCATTTGTCTACGAAGTCAAAGTAATGTTGGTTGTCGAAGAACATCTGGGTAACCAAGAATTCTGCGCCTGCATCTACTTTCCGTTTGAGGTAACGAAGGTCGGATTCCATGTTGGGTGCATCCGCGTGTTTTTCGGGGTAACAGGCAGCACCGGTGCAGAAGTTCGATTCACTGGAATTGGTGATTTCCTCGTCCAAATAAATACCCGCATTCATGTTTTGTATTTGGTGAATGAGGTCGAGAGCGTTTTTGTTGCCGTTTTTTTCGGGCTCGAAATTGGTATCTCCTTTGCGGTTATCGCCCCGCAAAGCCAAGATGTTGTCGATGCCCAAGAAACTCAATTCAATGAGGGCGTTTTCGGTATCTTCTTTTGAAAATCCACCACAAATCAAATGGGGTACTGCATCAATTTTGTAGTGGTTTTGCAAGGCTGCGCAAATGGCAACGGTACCGGGTCTTTTTTTGGTAGATATGCGGTCGTAGGTGCCATCGGCACGCTTCTTCAATACATAATCTTCCCGGTGATAGGTTACATCAATGAACGAGGGTTTGAATTCCATGAGTGGATCCATACCTGCCAATAATTCATTGAAGCTAGCACCTTTTAACGGGGGCAATATTTCGAAGGAAAAAAGGGTGCTTTGAGCCGATTCGATATGTTCTATAATTTTCATGGAATTTATTGAAATTGGATGGGAAAAGTAAGGGTTTCAGCACCGCGCAGTACAATCACAGTGGTTGGCTTATCGGCGGTTAATTTACCCAAACCTACCATGTAATCCTCTACGCCATTGACGTCGAAATCGCCCAGTTTTTGAATAATATCACCCTTTTGAAGTCCGGCTTTCTGTGCAGGTTTGCCTTCGGATACCCCATCGATGCGCATGCCTTTGCCGCTGTAACTGTAATCGGGCATCACGCCGAGGGTGATTTTGAATTTGGTGCGACCCATTTGGGCATCTTGGGTTTTGGTGAAGGGCAATTTGCCTTTTTTGTTGTTTAAAACGATGAGTTGCTCAAGCACGCTGAGGCTGTTAGCCATCCCTTGGTAGTTGATGAGGGCTTCGTCATCGGAGGGTTTGTGATAGTCTTCGTGCTGTCCGCTGAAAAAGTGCACAACAGGGATGTTTTCAAGATAAAAAGAGGCGTGATCGCTGGGGCCTAAGCCACTTTTCGTGGTGGTGATTTTCAGTTGGTTGGTATCGGTAGTGATCAATGAAATGGATTTCTCAAACTCTGGCGATGTACCTACACCATTGAGGGTGAGTACTTTTTTGGTGGTATCAATTCTGCCCAACATATCGATGTTGATGACGTAGTTGATCTTACCCAGTTTTTGGCTGGTTTGACCCAAAAATGCTGGCGGATTTTGTACGAAATGTTTGGATCCCAATAGGCCCAATTCTTCACCACTAAAAGCGATAAACAGATAGTTGTTCTTTTTGTATTTCTTGCCTTTGAGTGTTCTTGCCATTTCCAACATCGCCGCTACGCCTGAAGCATTGTCATCGGCGCCGTTGTGGATTTCGGCCGGCCCAGTGTGACGGCTGTTTTCGTATTCATTGATACCGATATGATCGTGGTGGGCACAAACAACAACGGTGTTTTTCTTGTGGTTATTTCTGAAGGCATAGACGTTGTGGGCATCGGCTGTGAAAACGCGAACATTGCTCACCATGGTTATCGGTGCCTGCGGGAAAACGCCTGTTTGGTTGCAATAAAACACTGGAATTTCCAATGTTTTTTCATTGCGTTTGAGGTTGCCTGAAGGCGATGTGAATTTCTCGAAGGGTTTGATGAAGATGATTCCAATAGCCCCTCTTTTGGTGGCCTCGGCAATTTTTGTGGGTATGTCTGATACTTCTGCAATGGGGGCGTGGGGGTTTTCTTCCATGCCAGGGTAACCCAGGCGAATCAATGCAATTTTGCCTTTGATATCGGCCGTTCCATAATCGTCGCGCTGTAGTTTTTCAGAAACCAAGCCATATCCGCAATCGTACCATGCAGCACGAACATTGGCGTCATTGCTGCTTTGTGATAGGGGGTAATAGTCCTTGAAAAGGGTAAACTTCATTACCACTGTATCCATGCCTGGCGCGCTCACACCCAACATACATTTGTTGGTGGCCATCCGGAGTTGGATGATTGGGAATACCTGTGTTTGTGGCACCAATTTGGCCTTCGTGAATTCTTGGGCGATATAATTCGCGCTCATCGCTTCCTCAGGAGAGCCCGTTTGTCGGCCTTTGAGTTCATCTGAAGCCAAGTAAGAAATGTCTTTTTTTAATCGGCTAGGGCGATCAGTGGGTTCGTTGTTTTGAGCCCAAGTAATTTGGCAGGCAAGTGCACTTATCAGGAGGAGCCAATGGCGTTTCATGAATTGATTTCTATGAGGGTTTTAATCAGGATGATACTGGAAAGTACTGCAAATATAACGCGGAGCCAAAGAACGGGTACACGGGGCGCCGTTTTCTGTCCGAAAGATGAGAAAAACATCACCCCAAGCAGCATTGGGAGTAACAATATACCGAGAAGATAGCCCCATTGAAAAGGGTTGATGCTCGCTGCAGGGGCGTTTAATCCGTATTGAAGGAGCGATGAAATAGCCAGTATTGGCACAATACTCAGTGATAGTGACGTGGCTTGATGCATGGGTTTCTTCAGCAACATCCTGAACAAGGGCACCATGATGATTCCGCCGCCGAGGCCACTCAAAGAAACCACACAACCTGCGATGATTCCCACCAAAATGGGCAAAAAAGGTGATGTTTTGGCTTCATTTGTCAAGTTTTCTGTTGTTTTTAGGGCTGTTTTACCCCAAATCATGTTGCCGATACTCAACAAAAGGAATCCCAAGAAAACGGTTTGAAATCGGGTTTTACTGTACCAATCGCCTTGTTCAATGGCCATGGACATCGCCAAGGAACTTATGGCACCTGGGATGCCGATGTACAGACTCTGTTTCCAATCCCATGTACCCATTTTTTTCTGTCGGAAAATGCCCGAAACGCCCGACATAAAGACCAAAGCAATGGAATTTGCGAGGGTGTACTTAACCAATTCGTCTGTGGTTAGCGGATAGTTTGATAGGTACTCATTGATGACCGGTATGAATAACATACCTCCCCCAACGCCGAGCAACCCTGCCAAGAAACCACCCACAGATCCGCAGAGCAGCAACAAAAGAAAGGGCAGTATTTGTTGGGTAAAGAGATCCATGTATTGGGGAATATTGATGATTAGGGCTTCAATATTCTTTGGTATGTTGGAACATTCCTTAACATCGCGGCGGCATCTTTTGTTTCGGGATCAAAGGTCAACCACGTTTTGAAAAAATCCGTTTTCTTCAATTTTCGCATCATGATCTCCTTGTTCAGTACTTGGATGACGGTGGTTTTGTTGGCCATCAATTCTGCTTTCAAATGACTTTGCACTTGCGTTTGGTTGACTTGAAACCCACCTGTTTTTTTGATAAAGGCCGTATCGCTGTAAACACTGGCCATGGCTTTTTGCCATTTGGCTTGCATGGCGGCCTGACTTTTTTGAATCGCGAAGGATACAAATTGGTTGTACTGAGCATCCGTGATGGGTGAGAAGATCGTATCGGGTTGTGCGTTGTATATGTCGTTGGCCCAATCGAACAGAATGAGCTCTTTTTCAAGCCATTTGTACACGGCCAGTCCTTGATAGGGATCGAGGTATTTGTCTGGGTCGATTCCGCCGCCCTCAAATACTTTCCGACCATTTTGGGTTTGAAAAGCCCTCTTTTTTTCTTGCGTCAATACCGTTGCCTGTCCGTCTGAACCCCGCTCTTGGTAATTGAGTCGCTGTATGCATCTTCCGCTGGGCGTATAATACTTAGCGGTTGTCAATTTCATTTGGGTGCGATAGGGAAGGCTAACATAATTCTGTACGAGTCCTTTTCCAAAGCTGGTTTGTCCCATCACCACGGCGCGGTCCATATCTTGCAGACTGCCACTCACGACTTCTGAGGCCGAAGCGGATCGCTCGTTGATAAGGACCACCAAAGGGGTGTTGGGTAGCAGGGCTTTGTTGGGGGTGAACCAGTTTTTTGGGCCATTGACATTTTGGCCTTTCAAGGTAACCACGGATTTGTTTTCGCCCACGAAGAGTCCCACAATTTTCACGGCTTCTGCGAGGAGCCCGCCCCCGTTATCTCGCAGGTCAAGAATCACACCTTGCAGGGTGGTTTTTTCCATCATTTTTTTGAGCGATGCTTCTATTTCGTCGCAGGCATTTTGTTCGAATTCTTCCAGTTTTACGTAGGCGATATTTTCTTGAAATAGCCCGCTATACGACACCGACGCGGTTTTGATGGCCATTCGGGTGATGGTTTTGGTGATGGTTTTTCCGTTGCGAATCAAACCCAATTCAAATTTGGTGTTGGGCGCTCCGCGCACCATGGTAAGGAGTTCCTCGGTGGATTTATCTTTGAGATTAAGGCCGTTGATTTGGGTAATTTGATCGCCCAATCGCACGTCGGCGATGTCAAATGCATAACCCTCCTCGATGTGATCTACGGTTGGGTAATGATTACGTATGGTGATTCTACAGCCAACGCCACCGTATTGACCCTGTCGCTCCATGAGGGCTTCCTCGGCTTGGTATTCAGAGAAGAAGTTGGTGTAGGGGTCTAGGGATTTAAGCATCGCATCGATGCCGGTTTTCATGAGTTTGCCAGGTTCCACCTCGTCTACGTAGGTAGCGCCGAGTTCTTTGTACAATGCGGTAAAAATCTCAATGTTTTTGGAGTACTCAAAGAGGTTATCGACCACTTTGTTGCCTTGGCTTAGGAGCAACGCAGAAACACACAGAAGGAGCCATTTGGGCACACGAATCACCATGTACCAAAGATACGAAAATCCCTATTATTTGGCACTGATTGCGGCTTGGAAATCCTTGCCGGTTGGGCCTTCGAAAATCTCTAAATCGAAACTGGGTATGGTGGCCAAGACGTGATCGAAGATATCTGCGGCGATGGTTTCGTGGTCTACCCATTCTTTATCGAGGGTAAAGCAATAGATTTCCAAAGGCAACCCTTTGTCTGTGGGCGGCAGCTGCCTTACCATCATGGTCAATTGCTTGTTGACTTTGTGGTGTTGTTGGATGTACAAACTCAGGTATCTGCGAAAAATGCCAATATTGGTAAGGTTTCTACCATTGGCTAAAATTGATTTGTCGATGTTCTTTTGGGAATTGTAATTGTTGATTTCGGCTTCTTTCCGGACTACATAATCCCGAATCAGGTCAATTTTTTTATATTGTTCTAGCATGTCGGGCGTACAGAATTTGATGCTCGAAATTTTGATGTTCACGGCCCTTTTCATTCTCCGACCTTCACTTTCTTCCATGCCCCTCCAGTTTTTGAATGCGTCGTTGATGAGCACGTAGGTGGGGATGGTGGTTACGGTGTTGTCCCAGTTTTTCACTTTGATGGTGGTGAGGTTGATTTCAACCACATGGCCATCGGCGCCGTATTTGGGTACTTCGATCCAGTCGTCGATGCGTACGATGTCGTTCCCTGAGATTTGGATGGAAGCCACCAGACCCAAAATGGTATCGCGGAAGGTAAGGATGACGAGTGCTGAGAGGGCTCCGAACGCAGTGAGGAGTGTCCAGAGGGGTTTGTCGGTTAGGTTGCTAATGATGAAAAGGACCCCCACGCAATAGTTGATGATATTGAGCAATTGGGTATACGATCCGATGGGTTTGTCTTTGAAATCTTCTGAGTTGAGCAGCAGTGTTTTGGCGGCACGAAGTACGGCTTGCACAAAGAAGATGATGGCGACGATAATGTAAATATCAACCAGTTTTTGTAGGGGCGATATCAGGGTGGTATAGTCTTGAAAGACAAAGGTTAGGCCTTCCTTGGCGACCAATGCGGGAACCACATGTGCTAGGTGTTTGAACACCCGCATCTCGACCAGTATATCATCATAGGGATTGTTGCTCCGTTTGGCGTATCGGGCAACGATGTTGAGGATGATGTTGCGTGAAAAATAATCGATGACGGCAACGACCAAGATAAAAACCAAACCCAGTAGTATCAGGTGGAGGTAGTAGCAGGATTCAGCACTCGCGCCCGATTCGCTGAGCCAGTGCATCAACCATTGAGAGAATCGCGCTTGGTAACTCATGTATGCGAAGATATACGCAGAGTGACGAATTTTTACCTGTTACGAAATGGGAATTTTGGTGGTCCCGACAGGAATCGAACCTGTATCTAATGCTCCGGAGGCATTCGTAGTATCCATTCTACTACGGGACCATGATAAAGAACCAAAATATTGGGTTTGCAAAGATAATGCAAAGGGGCGGCCAAAATGGCCGCCCCAGTAAAATATACTATGTTGTACATGCGACCTTTGAACTGTGGCCTTTGCCATGCAACGACAATTATTTGAATTCCGTTCTCCTGAATCTCATGCACAATTCATTGACAATCGCTCGACTTACGGCTGACTCAATTCCCGGCCCGAAGCATCAATCCACAGGGTTTGTTCGCCTTTTAATGCATACCAATATCCCGGGAATTCTGTATCCGTGATGGCATCGTAGGCAATGGGCACAATGACTTCGCCAAAATTGTTTACCACGCCCCATCGATCATTTTTCTTCACCATGTACTGCGATGGCTTTTGCGACAAGATGATTTCTTGATACTGGGGTTTTAAACTCCACTGCATCGAAGGCAAGCACAACAAACCCATCAATGTGGTTCCATTCAGGCTTGGTTTTGTGGCAAACCATTCGTGGTCGTTGATGCGGGAGAGCGACATTAACGTATCCTTCAACAACACCTTGCCGTTGGCGTGGGTGATAAACCAATAGCTACCAATGGGTTCCAACAAAAGGGTATCGGTTAGTTGTTGCAGGTCGATACTCTTCACTTTTCTCACCGTTTTTGTAAATGCGTGATATAGGATCCAGTTTTTCTTCTGTCGCGCATAGACCATGCCATCGCCATAGAGTCGGAAATCGTCAATTACGCCTTTGATGGGCAAGCTAAATTCGCCTTTGGAATAGTAGAAATTCCATTTTTTGTTTTTCAACAGGGCGATGGTGCTTCCCACGAGCAGAGATTTTTCATAGATGGGCGGAACCAAAATTTTACCCAGAGTATCGATGATGCCCCAACCATTTTGTTGCACCAGGGTGTAGGGTTTGCCAAAATCCACCGCTTCGGCGTATTGTGCACTGCAGCGAATGGTGTCGCGCCATAGGCAGTATCCATCGTTAATTTTACCCATAAACCTGCCGTAGGGCAAGGTTGTCATGCTCTCGTAAGCGAAAGGGGTGAGGGAGTTTCCGAGGGTATCGATCAGGGCCCAGTTGTCGTTGATTTTTGCTGCACAGCGATTTCTCACCCACAATTTTGCGGGGGATTCGGTGGGTTCGTTTTCCCAGGTTTCGAAACCAATTGCATCAAATTTGGGGGTGGTTATGAGTTTGCCGGTTTCGTTGAATAACGCCCATTTTTTGCCTAGCTGTAGGGCTCCACGTTTCGCAATCGTATCGTAGCGAAGGTTTTCGAATTTACAGGGGAGGAGTTCTTTGCCTCGGTGATTCAAGATCCCCCATCGTCCACCGCGTTGCACGAAGGCCATCGTACTGGAAAACTGAAAAATGGTTTCGTAATTGTTTTTGGTAAATGGTTTGCCGTCTTTGGTGATGTAACTGAATTCGATCAATCCGAAGGTATCGGTGCGCATAACCAAGGCACATCCTGGGATGAGGGTAGCCCCACTTTCCACGAAATGGTTGTGGTAGTTGTTGAGGGCATAGGGGTAAGCCATTTTGAAATCCAGTTCCATCCATGGTTGGAGAGTGGCTGAATCGGCGAAGTAAAATCCCTCTTTAAACGGCTCTTTGGTTTTGTTATAGGCGATGGGAATGGGCTTTACGGTGAGCGATCGCAGCAGGAATTGGGCGCGGAATGTGAGGTCGGTGCGTTGCAAAGGCGGTGTCAGTTGCGACTTCAAAAATTGTTCATAGGCTTCTATGGTGTTGAGCTGTTGGGCGCGTTCAAAGGCAAGTCCTTCCAAGCGTTGAAGGATGGCATTTTTCTGTGGCGCTTTGGGGTATTGGGCCAAAAACCGGCGGTAACTTTGCTCTTGATCTTCGGAGGCGGCGAGTTCAAATTCCCACTGAATCAGTGTGTCCTCGGCGCGCTGAATCATGACTTTGGTTTGCGCGTTGGGCTTTTTGATGGCCAAGAGCTGGGTACGTCGGGCCGCCAATGCCGCGATGTTCCTAGTTTGCATCAGCGAGTCAAACTCCATCTGTTCGATGAAAGCCAATTGGGTTTCGATGCGTTTTTGGTAGGCTTTGAGGGCAATCGACTCAAATTTGGGTGCTTTTCCGCTGGTATCGGGGCCGTTTTTTTGTTTGGCTTGCCATTGTTGAAATGCCTCAACTTCCAATCGTTGGATTTGATCTTGGCAAGACGATATCCATTGCGATTCCATCTGCAAATCGCTCAGTATGCGCCTTGCTTGGTCTAAAGTTGCATTGCTGCGTTTGTTATAGAATTCATTGGTTTGGGTGAACAGCAGCGTATCGGTATTGTGGTAGGTGAGCTGATATTTCTGCTTGTATTTGGCCCATTGTTTTGCGGTGATGTTGTTGCCTTTTTTATCCTTGGCGATGCTAGCCCAATGGCGAAGGGCATCGAAACTGTGTTGAATGGACGAAAAGGGCTCTTTGTCGTTGGGCAACATGGCCAGTGCATGGTGCAAAACGGGGTTGTTGCTGTCTTTTGTAAATTGGCGTTTGTAGAGCAGGAGCGCGGCCTCTTGGTACTGCAGTTGTGTTGCTGCGGCGATGCTTGCCTCCACAGGGACAGTGGGGGCGATTTTTTTAAATGTTTGTTTTTTGACCGATGATTTTGCTGACTGACGGATGAGTTTAAGCGCATCGGCGATGGGATCGGCTTGAAGTTGTAAGGCGGGGGCGAGCATCCAACATGCTACAATCACTGCGCGAAACAAGTCCTTCCTTTTCATCCGCGCGAAAAGTGCAAACCTTGTGCCATAAATGGCCAACCAGTTAGGTCGGTGAAAAGTTGGAGATTCCTGCCGAAAAATTGCTTAGTACTGTGGGTGTTGAGGCTTGTTTTGTAAGATGTTTTCAATGCGCTCCATGACCTCATCGGTGAGTAGCGGCAAAATGCCTGGTGCAGTAAGGGTTTCTTGAAGTTGTTCTGGCTTGGTTGCGCCCAAAATCACGGTACTCACATTGGGGTTTTTTAGGCACCACGCCACGCCGAGTTGGGGCATGGACACACCGATTTCTGCGGCAAGGGCCATCAGATTTTTGACTTTTTCGGCATGTGTTTCTTGCAGCAATCTTTCCGATAACCAACCCAATTCATCGCGCTTAAGGCGTGCATCTGCGGGTGGTTGGTTGAGGTATTTTCCGGTGAGGTAGCCGCTGGCCAATGGACTCCAAATGGTGGTTCCAAGTCCCACGGTTTTGTAAATTTGGCTGTATTCCACTTCCACTTTATCTCGAACCAGCATGTTGTATTGGGGTTGTTCAACAACGGGTCCGATGAGGTTATATCGCTGGGCCACCATGTGGGCTTCCATGATTTCTTGTGCGCTCCATTCAGAAGTTCCCCAATAGAGGATTTTGCCGGCTAGGATGAGCTGGTGCATGCTCCAAACGGTTTCTTCGATGGGCGTTTGTTTGTCGGGGCGATGGCAAAAGTACAGATCGAGGTAATCTACTTGCAAGCGTTGCAGGGCTTGGTTGCAGGCTTCAACGATGTGTTTGCGGTGGAGTCCTTTTTGGGTGGGCACTTTTGCGCCGGCGCCGAAGAACACTTTGGAACTCACTATATAGGAATCGCGCGACCAGTTTTTTTTGTGCAGGATTTGGCCCATCACCTCTTCTGAGGCGCCGGCGGCGTATACTTCGGCGTTGTCGAAGAAGTTGACGCCTGCCTCATAGGCGATGTCCATCAATCGCTCCGAAACCCCATCATTGATTTGATTTCCGAAGGTGATCCAAGAGCCAAAGCTGAGTTCAGAAACGGGTAGTCCTGATTTTCCTAATCTGCGGTATTCCATGACCGCGAATGTAATCGATTAGAAGTTCATTTGCACTTGGATGCGGATCAATCGCCCTTTTTGGGCGTTGGTTTGTTTGGCATAATCCAAGAATTCTCTGTGCGATGTGGTGTACATGGCGGTTAGTTCAAAATTCTTGTTGATTTGCCACTCGGTACCGATTTCGAATTCCTGCATTTTGTAGCTGCGGGCATCCAATTCTTGTTTCTTGCCGCCGCTGTATTTTTGGATACGTACGAAAGGAATCACACTGCCTTCTGTGGTGTTCATTTTATAAGAGAATGTGGCGTAACCTCCTTGAAGTTTTTGGGTTTCGATGGAGTCGGTAACGGGATTGAATTGGGGTCCCACACCCATGTTGTATTCAGCTTGAATACCGAAGGGCTTGGGGTAGACCACAAATTGGGCATTCACACGTTGGTCGAGGTAGCTGGCATCGGGTTGCATATTGTTGATCAGCGTGGATGCTTTTGTGAATTTTACGCCCTTGGTTAACTGGTCTGATGCCAAAGTGAATACACCTTTGTATGCGGCGATACCGGGTTCGATGAGTTGTTTACCAATGGCGATGGGATAGCTGAATCGGGCAACTACGTGACGGTTGTTGTTGAGTTCGGGCTTATTGGCAACTTGACCGTTGTAAAAGCCAAAGGCAAAAACACCGTAATCGCCAGAGCCTTTGAGGTTTTCTTTAATGAGGTCTGCGTATAATTTACGCGTTTTTGATGGGGCCCACATAAAGAACAAGCCCATATCACGTTCATTGGCTACGGCAGAATTGGTGGCATCGGCGCGGTCTAGGGGCAATCGGTTTTGACTGCTTTGCAAGTTTTCGAAACCAAAAGGCACTTTGCTTTGTCCGAAACGAAGGCGGAATTCATTTTTCTTGTCGAGGCCATAATCGAAATACAAATCTCGCACTTGGAGGAATTGCATGCCTGTACCCACAGTGTTGGCGGCATCGGTTTGAAAGTATAGGTAAACGCGTGGGTGAACTTGTCCGGAGATAATGAGTCGGGCACGACGGATACCAACGCCTTGGTTATTTCCCCAGTAGCGATCACATTGTTCACATTTTAAATTGGGGTTGGTTTCGCCCAAACGGTTGTAGCGCACTTGGGTGTAGCCGCGCATTTGCAGGGATTCATACCAGTGTTTGGCGGCCGGTTTTTCGGCAATTTTCAGCACTTTTGTGGTGTCGGTGAGGGGTTCCATTGACGCTGCTTTGGCTGCGTTGTTGAGTGCGCAAAATGTTGCGATGATTAAAATAATGTTTTTCACAAATGAATCTATTGTTACCTAAATGTAAAGCGATGCAAAAATGGTTAACATTGAATTTACATAGGGTTAAACTAACAATAATTATATATTACTAAATTGTTAATTAATGGTGTTTGAGAGAGGGGTATTTTGCATAGAAATGGTTGCTTGTAGTTTTAATTATCAAGGATGATTGATTTTTCTGTATTTTCGTTTTTGTACTTATTATACTGGTTATGAGATCCTTGAAATACTTAACAACCCACTTGCCAACGATGGCGGTAACGGTGTCCTTTGTGATGGGTGGCAACTGGTCTTGGTTTGCAGTTTTGTTTGTGTTTGGTGCAATACCGCTCATGGAATTGGTCATGGGGGCGAAAGGCGCTACTTTGAATGAGGCGGAGTTACAATTGGATGCGCAGGATCGTTGGTATGATTATCTTTTGTATATGATTGTGCCCATTCAATGGTTTTATGTGGTGTGGTTTTGTTGGATGATGGGGCACAGCGAGCCGCAGGCGAGCTGGCAGTGGTTTGGGTTGGTGATGGCGATGGGCATTATGTGTGGTAGTTTTGGTATCAATGTGGCGCATGAGTTGGGACATCGCAGCAACAGAATGGAGCAATTTTTGGCCAAGATGTTGTTGGCGAGTTCATTGTATATGCACTTTTTCATTGAGCACAACCGCGGTCATCACAAGCACGTGGGCACGCCGGAGGATCCGTCTACGGCGCGAATGCACGAGGTGGTTTATACATTTTGGCTGAGGTCTATGTTTCAGACATGGATTTCGGCTTGGAGGATTGAGGCCGAGCGCCTGCGGCGCGAGGCCTTATCACCATGGTCACTGCGCAACGAAATGCTGCGCTTTCAAATAACCCAACTGTTGGTGGTCATTGCAATCTATTTCATCTTTGGCGGCTGGGCTACCTTCTCCTTTTGGTTGGCCGCACTCATCGGTGGCATATTCCTTGAAACCATCAATTACATCGAACACTACGGACTCAGGCGGAAGAAAACCCAAACCGGCCACTATGAAATTGTTCAACCAGAACACTCTTGGAATAGCAATCACGTGGTGGGTAGACTGATTTTGTTTGAATTGAGCCGACATTCAGACCACCATTATAAATCCAACAAGAAATACCAAACCCTTCAATCCATTGATGCGGCACCGCAGATGCCCACGGGTTATCCGGGTATGATGGTTTTGAGTTTGGTGGTACCCGCATGGTTCTTGATCATGAATCCACGCGCCAAGCAATGGCAATAGTTGATTAAATCGCAGCGGAAACATTCCATCGCCACTTCGTTTACACGGTCTTTTTTTACTGGAATTTCTCAGTAATCCACGCAAACTTCGTGTTGGCGTATTTGGGTAAATTCACCCGCTGCTTGAGTTTAACCAAACTGCTGTAAGGGCCCTCTGATATGAATAAATTGATGATCCAAGCAGGTACATCCCCACCCGGATCGAGCAACAGGAAATATTCACACTTGTTCTTGTTTTTAGCCAATGGTTTGATGGTCCATGTGGTCCGATTTTTTTGTACCCTCACCACCCCCGAAACCACGGGTAGTACCTTGGGGACAGAATGGGTGATGATGGATACATCCAAACTCCTGGGATCCTGCTTTAGAACATAATGCCCTATTACATCGCGATCGTCTAAAGGCCATGGCGTCTTCACCCGCTGATACACTTCAAACTCTGTGCTGCTAATGGTTTTAATCACCCGGGCCTCGGACATCTGATAGATCCATTGGGTGTATGAGGGGATGTCGGCCAAACAGGCAACGGCAGTATTCATGGAGCAATCCAACTCCAATTCAGCCTTGATTTCTTTGATGGATGAGCCGGCAACGGGACGTGTATATACTTTTACTCCATGACCAGATTTGGATGGATTCCAAGGGATGTCGGGCGACAATAACCAGGGGCTGGCGGTTAATAATGCTGAGATCAACAGCAATTTCATCGTTTGCGAAAATAAGTGATTCATAGCAAGAACGAAGATTATCTTTTGGCGATTTTCGGCCTTGGCCAACCCCGGATGTAGGCTGTTGGTGTACTCGCCTGTGGCTTTGTTGACCGTTGCAGCGAGACAGTCCAAGGAAATGTTTGGATGGCCTCTTTTGACCGGATTTATCGTTCAGCTGTGGCTTTGGGTTTGATGCAGAAAAACTGAACCAACAACACCAATCCGCAGAGCAACAAGCCAATGCTTTCTCGCGCCAATTCGTTGTTTACCGTTTTCATTTCAGTGCCAAAACCTTCCCATTGCGGTGGGAATTGCAAAAAGCTTCCTAGCATCAACGCCATGGAAGCCGCCAAAAAGAGCCATTTTAGGCGCTGTGCCCAATCTATTTTCAAATAGACAAAACAGAAGATGGCGGTCACGGTATAAGTGAAAATCCAAATCACAGGATCGGGGTCGTTGAACTGCACCGAGGCAAACAACAAAAATATGATCCCCCAAAACAGGTTGATGAAGTATTTGAGTGACGTGACTAATTTTTTCATGGGTTTGGGATTAGCGAGTGGTGTTTTTCAGGAAAATACAGGCCGGACCGGCAGCGAACTTTTTCACCTGCTCTTGGCTCATGAAACTCTCAGGACCCATCGACAAGTTGCCAAAAACCAGGTCTTGGTCGCCATCGCCATCCACGTCGGCCGCGTCCATCGTAAGCCATCGCCCCATGTCGTAACCCGGCAACGCATACGGCTTGAAATCCATCTTGTTGTTTTCCAAATACACAGCGGCTTCTTCGTGTTGTGAAAGGAAATCGGCGAAGAACGAAACCGTGATGATGTCTTGGTCGCCATCGAGGTCGAAATCGCGCGCCAAAGCCTTGAAGCAACCGTGGATGGGGTAGAAATAGCCTTGTTTTACTTGGTTGTTGCCTTGGTTGAGATAGACGTAAACGCCGTGGTAATCTTTCAAAATCACCGAGTAATCGGCATTGTCGCCACAGGTATAGACGATATCCAATTTGCCATCGCCATTCATGTCGGCCAGGTCAAAACTGTTGGAGCCATACACCGGCATGGTTTCGAGTAAGGTGGCGGTTTCTTGGTATCCGCTGCCTGTATTTTTGAAGAAAACGATGCTTTCTTTGTTCTGTGCGAACAGGGTGAGGATGTCTTTTTTACCATCTCCGTCCCAATCAGCGATCCGCGAGCAGATGGCTCCGGGGATGTCGCGAAGCACCTGTTCTTGGCTCTTTTTGTTGGTGTTGTAGGTGTAGGTTTGTCCTTTCAAATGTCCGAAAGCATTGATCAAAATTTGGTTGGATTGGGGGAGGCGGAACGACATTACAGGCCGGGCCACTTCGCTGGCCACCACGCTGCTGCTTTTGGATTGGGGCGAGAAATTGTGGATGCTGCCAATTTTTGCGTTGGTGGGTTGCACAGAACCGATGCAAGTGACCAGCCATTGGTTGGGGTTGGAGAAATCTACCCAGGTGGGTGCCGAAGGGAAATCTTGCGACCAGTTGCGGGTGCCGTTGGTGCTGAACGAGGCCAAGTTGCCTTTTTCGCCAAAGCTCCCCATGATGATTTCGTTTTTGCCGGGCACCATCGAAACAAAGGTGGTCATGGGCATATTGCCCACGGCGGGAAACATGCCATTTTGGTGGTTGAGTTGGAACAAGCCGTTGTCTTTGGCGATGGGGTATTTGCGGTTTTGAGCAGGCAGGGCATCGGGCGCCAACGTTTGGTAGTAATGGAAAATTTTATCGAGGTCTTCCGGACTGATTGTAGG